>Ga0209489_100681_pt1 | contig 66249 bp, 35 predicted proteins | sample SiratrowhiteBW_FD_187527 | JGI IMG/M metagenome (GOLD analysis project Ga0209489, IMG submission 187527) | Root nodule microbial communities of legume samples collected from California, USA - Siratro white BW (SPAdes) (version 2) | ecosystem: Host-associated > Plants > Roots > Nodule | place... | reverse complement strand
CAAATTAAAGTGTATTTCACACACACACACACACATACACACACACACACACACACACACACACACATATATATATATATATATATATATATATATATATATATATATATATATATATCAAAAATCAGATTTTATAACATGTTGTGCTTTAATGTTCGAATGTGTTTATAATGAAATTATTAAAATTATTACGGAATACTCAAACGTGATTAATTCTTTCAAATCAAAGATACTTTGTTCTGTTTAGATTGTTTTTATATGAAGATAAAGTCAATTTTAATGTAGAATCAAGAATAAAAGTTGTTCTTTCAAAGTTTTGCATTAGATGGTTAAGATTTACCTTTCGAGCATTCAAGGACTAATTTCTACAAAGTTACATATAGAGGAACAATTTTAAGTTCTTTCTAAAAAAAGAAATATATCATACAATACATTGAAGAAATAAAGTATATACTGTGTTTATTGTAAATATGCTATTCAGAGCATCTAAAATTTTAGGTTGTGAGAAAATTGTGTAATTTTTCACGATTGTGAAGTAAATCCTTGTGAGCTTTCATTGTTCTCTCCTTTTGAGAGTGTTTCTTTCAATGAGTGGTCTTGATCTCAGGGGGAGATTGAGATTGGTATAACCTGGAGAGATTCGTGTACTCGAATAACCGAGAGACTGTAACTTGGAGAGGTTTGTCTACTCATTGTAACCTAGAGAGGTTTGTGTACTTGTTGTAACCATTTACTGAATAGTGGAACCTCTTGAACGGTTTGTTCAAGAGGAACTGAATGTAACCAAAAAGATTAGGATGAACCAATATTAAACTGTTTTATCTATGTTTATATATTCTTGCCTTGAACGATCTTGTTTGGTGATTTTTTGTTTACAACAAATTGAGTTCAAGCTCTATTCAACTTTCTTTCTAGAATCACTTGTTCCTACAAAATACTTACTTTTTGTAACTTTATCTCTAAACAAAACATATAATAGACTAATATTAGAAATAATTAGCTTATTCTTCTTTCCATACAACTCAAGTTAAGCTAAAACAAAAAAGAAATGAATACAATTTTAATCCATTTTAGAGTCACATAATCATGGGTTCATCTATAGAATCTCCTATTTGTTTAGAAAATTTAATAAAATTGAGATTTTATAACCTCTACGTAACTAATTTCTTAGAATAAAGTCAAGAAAATGAGATATGATGAAATGATCTAACTTCACTCCATGTTAATTTTTCTTGACAACAAAGTTTATGTGAGTTTAGTAAATTATTACTATTTCTTTGACGATATTATTTTAATATCTTATCCTTGTATTATTTCTTATCTGTTATAAAATTCTATCGACATTTTTTCCTTTTATATATTCATCATGAAGAATGGCTAAAACATCCCTGATTCTATAGTAATTTGATTTTGTCAATAATTTTAAACTATAACTCAGCAATTTGAACTGAAGAGTTTAAAATTGTGGTAATTTCTTGTGATAAAACATTGAACATGTCATAATATTATGACCCATTTATTGTATCATGTATTGAAGTTATCTCATTCTAAATTTCTTTTAAAAAGATTTGAAAAATTCCTATGATACCTCCTTTGGATGGATCAAAATTTCTTGATTTTTTATTTGTGAATTTATCGAATTTGATCTTATTAATCCAAATATGTGGATTTTGAGTGGATTATCGGTAAGACATATTCTTAGGATATCTTTCATTTTCAGGTGATCTTGAATTTTTTAGTTTGAATCCTTATTTCTAATGTATGGTTAATTATAAAAGGAGAATTATATTTCGTGCAGGTAGTCATAATTGAATCTAAATTGGTTAATATATGACTTACATAATAGACTGATTTATCCACTTTGTATCAATATTACTAACAATTTGCATTTCATGTGAACTAGTAATATTATTATTGTTTTACTCAATATTATTTTGATTCATGTTCAACATTATTCAACCACCACACAATCTCATGTAAAAACAATGTTATATATTTAATATTAACCAAATATGTGCTTAAAATAAGTAACACAATCTCACCAGAAATTATTATCTCATCAAACATATCAATTTTTTAAAACTATATAATACAATTCCACCGAACAAACGATCCAATTTATTTGTATTAAAAATATAAATAAAAAATATCTTAACAAAAACAAATATGATTGTAAGTTTTTTTTTATACTAGTAATATTCTATACCTTCAACTTCTATAATAGAACATTTCCCATGCATAATTCATTATGGTAAGGATTGCAACTTATATTCATTACGATCATAATTTCATTATCTCGAATAAAAAGATATAAGTAAAATTTGACCATAAAAAAATAATAGTAGTGAATTATGAATGTAAATTTAACTAAATGTAAACATTAAATGGAAATTAATTACATAAATTGTAAATTGTATGGAAAAAAACTTGCAGAATTGTAAATGATCGAAAGTGATAAAATGATTATGAAAGAGTAAATAAACATAAATATAAATTTAGATATAAATACCATAAAATAAAGATAATTAAGTTAGAAGTAAAATAAATTAAAAGACTTTAAAAGGTCACACTTTTGTAAAATGAAAGATAAACCATATAATTGAAAGAAGAAATGATTTTTTTTTATTGACAACAAATAAATTTATACCGTATATATATAATATTTACATAAGTACAAAATCAAAAAACAATTTCAGAGCCAGAGTCTAAGATTGCCCTTAATATGCAAACTCTTAACCGGCTTTGACAACTTCCGAATTTTCATTTTAGGATTTGAGATTGCTTGTTTCATTGTGTAATGACATGCTGAATACCATCTTGATCATATGCTCCTCTTGGTTGATCTTTCGCAATGTTCAACCTCTTTGTCCATTATATTGCAGTACCTTTAGTGATCATAGTTCTTATGTCTTATTAAGAAGTAGATTTTAAATCTGATTCAACCTTACAAAATCGATTTGTAAGATAAAGTTTGCACTCATTTAAAAATTATTGAAAGACCTTATCTCTTGTCGATGTGAGATCTCCAACACAATCCCTCACACCGAGACTGTTCAACTCGAGCACGTTTAAGGGTGGTCCAATAACGGCCCGATAGGCCCGACAACCGTGCTAGGATAAACTCTGATACCATATTATGAAAATAAAGAGATGAACAAAAATGAACAAATAATATGAGAATAAAAATATTCTCTCTGTTTTTCTATGTATTGATAAAAAAACAAAGAGTTGAATATACAAATATTGTATCCATTCTAGGTATAGCTAAAGAAAGAAAATAAAGAAAAATATTACAACATGATACTGTCATAAAAAAACAAAATCATAACATAAATGATGATAATTTGATTTTTGTCATAAAGACAAAATCAAATAATTAATATTTCTTTCCTCCTAACAATTTGATCTTGTCATAAAGACAAAATTATCAGAATTGATATTAGTTTCCTTCTAAAAGTCTTGTATCCATATCTTTTGAAATGTCTCCTTCACTTGTAGCCAACTATAATTAATTTCAAAATTGTATACCTTTTTTCAGTTGTATATTCCTGAATTGTTCTTTTATTTCTTCCTTATTTCATACTCTACACCTCCACTTGAGCATAGAGGCGTCTCTAAACTTGTTTTCACAAGCTATAGAAAAATAGAATGACTACACAGTACAGTGTTTGAATTGCAACTAATGTACTACATTAATCTTCTCAGGTCCGATTAACCTGTTCTCTATTTCAAGTTAATCTCTCTGGCTATATATATATATATATATATATATATATATATATATAAGTTATGCAAATTCTATTATTGTAAACTCGTTATTAGTTAGGACTACTACTACTTCTAGTTTATCTCGTACATTATCTATATCTATTTTGCTCTTTCCTCCAAGTCAGCCTATCTTTAATTACCCTAATACCTTCTTGCATGTATTTTACATTCAAATTTGCATATAAATATTAATCAGAATATAAGAATGTAACTTTTGGATACTTAACTCCAAGTCCAAATATTTACCTTACTATTGTGCTAAAAATTTCATTTGCATTTACTTTCTGGTACAATTTATTTATTTGATTTCATGTTATTCAATTCATGGTCATGCATATAGAGCATTTAATAAAAGAATCCTGTTAGTAGAGGAATCCATGCATATTGCATTTGATGAAACTAACCAGAATATGCAGGAAAATTCTAAGACAGGTGTAGATGATGAGTTTCCAAACATTCAACAAGCTGATACTGGTCTGGAAAATAAATTAGAAGATATCAGTAAACTGCCAGAAGTTCAATCAGATGATCAGGGAGTTCAATCAATTGAATATGGAGTTGGTACTGATGTAGTTAATTCTGGACTTCCAAGAGAATGAAGAGTTCCCAGAAATTTGTCCTTGGACAACGTTATTGGTCAAGTGCATAAAGGAGTTTTAACCAGAAGAACACTGAATCAATTATGTGAACATATGACATTTGTTTCACAAACTGAACCAAAGACTGTAGCTGATGCACTGGAAGACAGCAACTGGATAACTGCTATGCATAAAGAACTGAATCAGTTTGCTAGGAATGAAATCTGGACACTTCTTCCAAGAACTGATAAGATGAATGTCATTGGCACTAAGTGGGTGTTCAAAAACAAGTTAGATGAACAAGGTGTTATTGTGAGAAACAAAGTTAGACTGGTTGGAAAGGGTTACAATCAGGAAGAAGGAATTGATTATGGAGAAACCTATGCACTAGTAGCAAGACTTGAAGCTGTGAGACTGCTCTTAGCATATGCTTGCATGAATGAATTAAAACTTCACCAAATGGATGTCAAGGGTGCTTCCTAAATGGGTATATTGATGAAGAAGTTTATGTTTGTCAACCTCCTGGATTTGAAGATCATAAACATCCAGATTATGTCTTCAAACTGAAGAAAGCTTTATATGGTTTGAAGCAAGTCCCAAGACAGTGGTATGAGAGGTTGAGCAACTTCTTGCTATCTCATGCATATGAGAGAGGCAAAACAGATAAGACATTGTTTATTAAGAAAACATTCAATGATATTATTTTGGTTCAAGTATATGTTGATGATATTATATTTGGATCCACTAATCAGAATCTGTGTGAGCAGTTTGTTGCAGTTATGCAGGGAGAATTTGAGATGTCCATGATGAGAGAACTTAACTATTTTCTTGGACTGCAGATCAAGCAATTAAATCATGCCACACTCCTTAGTCAAACCAAGTATTGCAAAGAGTTATTAAAGAAGTTTGACATGGAGAATTGCAAAGAGATTTCAGCACCTATGGCCACTAATTGTTACTTGGATTCAAATGAGAAAGGAGCTAGTGTAGATCAAACCAAGTACAGAGGCTTAATCGATTCACTGTTTTATCTTACTACAAGCATACCAGATATCATGTTTAGTGTTTATCTTTGTGCTAGATTTCAATCCAATCCTAAGGAATCACACTTTACTGTAGCAAAGATAATTCTAAAATACTTGCAAGGAACCACAAATGTTGGGCTATGGTGTCCAAGTGAAGTTTCTCTGAATTTAGTTGGTTATTCTGATTCTAATTTTGCAGGATGTAAAATAGATAGGAAGAGCACCAGTGGAACATGTCATCTGTTAGGATCAAGTTTGATATCATGGCATAGTAGGAAACAAGCATGTTTTGCATTATCTACTGCTGAAGCCGAGTATATTGCAGCTGGTAGCTACTGTGCACAAAGCTTATGGATTAAGCAGCAGTTAAGTGATTTCGACCTTGACTTGTCTAAAATTCCTTTATTATGTGACAATACAAGTGTTATTAATTTTACCAAAAATCCAATTCAACATTCAAGGACTAAGCATATTGAAATTCGTCATCACTTCATTAGAGACCATGTCAATAATGGTGATTATGGAAATTTAGTTTGTTAATACTGAAAATCAGCTTGTTGATCTTTTTACAAAACCACTTAATAAAGAGAGATTTAATTTCCTACAAAATAAACTTGGGATTATTGATTTCAAATATGTGAAATGGATCAGTTTATATTTTGTGGTTTATTAGTTGATTTAATTACATGGATGTTTACAGCTTATTGTATCACTTTCAGTTTTACAAATTACTGTACCAGTTTCAAATTTTACAGGTTACTTTACCAGTTTTGATTTTTACAACTTACTGTATTAGTTTCAGTTTTACATTTACTGTATCAGGTTCACATGACTGTTCACTGTATCTGGATCAATTTTATAATATTTTTAATAATAGTGGTACAACTGACTGGATATTGATATCTGATTAAATTTTAATTCTGGATACATGTGAAGGTGTTTTGGAGTTACAATGCAACTGAAGCAAAGTTGTGTAACTGAAAGAATTCAAACAGAACCAAGCACAATGGAACCCAACTAGTTGAAGGTCTGAATAAGACAAAATAATTCAATATTCATGTTGCGCATGTGAAGAGAGAGACATTTCGAGCTGCCACATAGCACTACAACAGAGGCACTAGTCAAAAAGCTATTTTTGAGATTTTCTGAAGCTAAATATAACCTGCTCTGAATTGATTGCTTGTAGAATCTCAACAAACTGCAAAAGCTGTTTTATGTTTTGAATTGTTAATTAATGTGCTGTTTTCTATAGAATTATTTCTCATTAAGTAGAGGGTCGAGCATGCATTCAGTCGCACACTACCTTACTGCCTTTGCTCTATTCGTTCTGTGTGCAAAGTTCAGTTGTCCTGCTACCTACAATTCTCAAAGAAATGGCGTTCTCTTCCAACCCCCGCAAGAGAACCAAGAGAGTCATGATCAAACAAGCTGGCTCAAACAGTGGCAACAACGAAACCGATTACCTTGATAGTTGGTTCGTTGGAAATCAGGAGAGCATTGAAGTTGTATAGTAGGAAGATTATCATTCTTCCTAAGGTGTTAAGCCTTGAGTGGCTTAAGGAGGAGAAGCTTGATGAGGTCCGTGACATGCTCAAGTTTCAGAAGCTGGACAAGTTCTTTAAGCTGACTGGGAACACGTACCCAGATTTGGTTAAGGTGTTCTTGACCAACATGTGGTATGATGAGGATAACTTGTACTCACAGGTGAAAGGAATCGATATGGCTACCAATGAAGAGGTTTGGTTGAGCGTCACTGGCTTGAGAAATGATGGTGCTGTTGTGAGCAGAGGAAACACTACAGAGCTTGGGAACTTTAACAAGGTTCATTTCTATAAATCTTGTTTAAGGAACCAAGAAACTGCCTCGAGAACGTTCAATGTAGGAGCACTTGCTGCTATACCAAGAATTCTGGCCTATATCATGATTTAGCTGTTGACACCCCGTGGTTTCAACCATGCAACATTGACAGAAGAGGATCTTATCCTCGTGTACTGCCTCATGACTAGGTTAATGTGATCCGTGAGCATCTGTTCAAAGTGGGGAAGAAACTGGAATATCGCATTCCATATATGATACTCCTGTCAAGTTTCATTGAATACTTTGAAATAGATGTGGAAGGTGAAGTTATCGAAGAGGTTAAGGCTTTAAACCAGATTTTAGCATTCAATCTCACCAAGATTGGTTTGAAGAAAATGAAGAATAAAAAGTGGATCTGCAAGGCTGATGAGGAATCTGCTGCTCAAGATTATGATGATGAAGAAGAGTCAACTAATGATGATAACACTGAAGATGAATATGAGGACAATACCATGAATGATGAACAAGTTGGTACTGAAGGTGGAACACCTACTGCTCCTGCACAAGAATCGTATTCCAGGTTTGAGCAACTGATGATCAATCAACTGAATAACATGGAAAACTAGAATCGAAGCCACCACCAGTATTGTGAGACACACTTCCAGTTCATTAAGACTCAAGTTGAGGATATTCAGTCTAAGATTGGGACTTTGTTCTTTCTACCAGACGAATAGAAACATCTTTTGCATATCTAGTGGTGTCTTCACTTCCATTTGATGAAGTCAATGGGGGAGAATTAGGAGTGTTAAGAATAAGAAGTGTTGTGGTGTTTGTTGTTTTGTGATCTAGGAGTCTAGGTTGATGTTGCTAGGTTCAGTTTACTGTCTGTTGGTTGTTTTTACTACTGCTTTTGCTATTTGATGATTTTTGTTGTTGCTGTTACTACTCTAATATGCTAGTTTATCCAGCCACAGTCCAAATTTTAGTTTGTTATGTTTAATCAGTTTGGTGCACGATTTGTATTAATCAATGAATATCATATGTACTCGTGCTTATTATCAATGAACTTTCTTATCCTTTGTGTTACTGTTTACTTCACTATGTTTGGTGAAATATGATTTATAGGATATCAAATTATGGGAGAGCTTTGTGAAAGTCAGTAAACTGTTTTACAGAAGAACAAACATGTATTTCAACTCAACACACCTTTGTTTGTCTTCATCAAATTGGGCGAGATTGTTAGCACAAGTGATTTGCTATGAAGATTTGATGAAGTCAACCATGTGATGAAGTTCAAGACCTTGTGACCATGTGTGGACTGCATGGAGGTTGCATGAAGATTGGAGGAGCTCGGTCTAGAACTTAGGATTGTGTGTTGTGTGTCATGTTTGAGTTCAAATCAGTAATGCATGCAATCTTAGTCAAGGATAAGCTCCATAAGTGTTTTTTGATTTAACAAAGGATTTGAGAAATCATTAAAATCAGAACTTGCATTTTGAATAACTATTTTAACTAAATCGAGAAAAATAATTGACTGTTTGATAAAATAATCGATTGAATTTTAAGACAGTTGTCTACAAATAGTTGGCGTGCTTTTGAAAATAGATACGAAATCACTCTAAATCATTTTCTGATCAAGAGTTGTGAGTTTTCAAAGAGAGAAAAGCGCCTTCTTGTTTTGTGATCAAGATCATTCAAACTCTTTCATCAAGAACTGTTTTTTTAATACTGCTGGAGCTTTGAATTAATTGGGACTATTTCACACTGATCTGATCATCAGACTAAGCCTTTTATATCCTTTCTCCATTACTTTTGTAATCTGTTGTATAGAAGTGCTTGTATTCACTACAAGAAAAAAGTTATTTAGAGACCAATTTTTAGCTACCAAATGAAATAGTTGCTAATTATGACCAAAATAGCTACCAAATTAGATTTTGGTTGTTAAATAACTACAAGATAGAAGTAATGATTATCATTGGTTGCAAAAATTCGTATTGACACTCAACCCTCATTTCAACCATAACTAATTGACTAAGCGAAAATTAGAGCGAGTTTAATTATGCAAGCAAGTGATCACACAACCCATTCATCCCAACCCAACAGATCATATTTCCCATCATTAAGCATGAACGGTCCAGTGAAAACAGTGAGTACAAAAAAGTGAAATAGACAAGAGTTAAGAGGCGAGATGATTAAGCACAGAACCTCAAACCTTTTCCACAATCTCAACCAAGAGGATAATCAAACGAAATAGCCTTCCATAAAAGCGAATAAACAAGATGATGAAGAAACGAGAATGGAAAAATGAAGAAAATGTGAACTGTATTCCAGACACCAAAAAACGAAACAGAGAAGGTTAAAAAAAACGTAAAAATAACAATTTGTCTTGGTTCCAGCCGCCGCCCCTTACAAGTCTCTCCCCCATACATAAGCTAGGGCAACCTTTTTCAACCCTAATGGGCCCAAGTCCCCTTACAAGTCTGGCCCAATCATAAAAGAAAAATAAAAGAAAAGAAAGCACATAACGTGGAGGCAGTGGTGACGTGGCAACTCTCTTCAATTCCAGAAATTAATTCCAAGCTCAGTAAAATACAAAGTCTCCCTGAAAATAATAATAAAATTAAGTCAGGAAATCCAAATTAATTAAAAATTACGAATTTCTAGTAAATGAAGCCCAAACAATGAAACTGAGGAAATGATAGGCAGTTAAGCACAAATCTCTAATTAAAATGGGTACATAAAGATAAGCAAATAGGGGAAAATAATGACTCATCACACTTAGAATTTATTTAATTCTTAATTTTAAGTAATTTTTATTAATAATTGATTGTGAGAGTCAATATAAGGTTTTGATATTAATTCAATTTATTTTTGATGAAAATGATCAGGAAAACATTGGATGAGAAGAACTAGGATTGAAGCGTTGAAGAAGTAAGAAAAAGAAGTAAATAAAGCTAAGCCCAAGTCAATCATGTAACCCTAACTTAGAGAAAACCTAGAAGTAAAGAAGCGACGGTGGTGTCTAGCACAACGACATGGGCTTGAAGAAGATTAGACCCCGGTGCATAATATTGTGTTGGGTGTGCGCGTCAATTTTTGTGTATTATTTAATAGACTTTTGGGATTAGGATTAGATATCTTTGGCTATAATAGAGAATTAAATTGACTCTTGAAGGCGTCTTTAAACTTCATTAGGAGTAATCATTTTATTCCATCATTATTCTTGTAATGTTTGGTTTCCTCATGCCTATGAGGAGTTAAATCACTTGTTGTTGGGGTTAGGTTAAATCCTTTTTTAACTCTCATATTATGTCCTATCATAAATGTTGTTGTTTCATTACATCAGTTTATTCATTTTGTGCTTATGCTTGTTATGTGGATCCACAACTCGATTATTGATTCCTAAGAATATTAAAAAATATATTTTGAATCTAGATTTGAATTAATTTACCGGATGAAAGCTCGTGTCTAGTAATAGAGCATGATTCATTTATTGTCATTAAGATACCCGTATTAGGAAAGATTCATCTATATAATTGATCAAGATATTGACGGTTAATAGATAATTCCAAGAGGCTCATCCATTGAGGAATCAGGTTTGAGTAATTTCATGGATTGACATTGATGATTGTTAAAAAAGAAGATAACATTTGTAATACATGAGAGTGAAGATTGTGAGATTTAACCCTAGCATGTTTATCATATTATTGTTAAACCTTTTTTCTGCCTTTGATTATTGATAAAAATATAAAAATTATCTTTTTAATTTTTTTGCATATATTATCAAGTTTTAACTTTATTGAGTCTTTCAAGAAGAGATTCACCATAGATATTCGATACTAATGGATCATGAGTCAAACCCACATAAGGGATTAACACTACCTTAAACCTAAAACATTAAGGTAATGAGTTTATAGGTCTTCTTCCTTATATGTTGCTTAACTATCTTACTTTTACTTAATGAGATAGTGTTAATCTATTATATGCATTTGACTCATGACTTATTAGTGTTGAATATCCTCGGTAAAGCCCCTCTCAAAAGACTAAATAGTGGTATCAAAGTTAACAATGGTTTATCTTGGTGTTTGACTTAGGTGAGTACAATACGGAATATGTTAAGAGTGGTCTCTGTATCGAAAGTCTTTCTAACGAATTTTTTAGGAAAACATATCTTGTTATGATAAAGGTAACCAATGTGGTACTTGTGGTTCAAAATGTGTTGACTCAAAGAAGTGTACCAATATGGGAATGACGATCACTTGATTGAAGATTGTTAGACATTAAACGTGAATTTAAGTCTCATATTGAATAAAAATAAAAAATTTGAGTAATATATAAAAAAAATATCCATAAATATTTTGGATTAAAGGTAATGTTAATATTTTATACAATAACTCATTAGTGTCATATAAATCCTCCTTAAGAATCAACATAACAAGTGATGAATTTCTAAAAAACCACCCAATTAAAATGTAACTCGTCCATGTACCTCAAGATATCCTACTTTACCAACCAAAAAATTTGATAATAATTAAGACCAAGACCTTTAATATATATTTTTAAAATATGCTATGTTATATATGTTTAAGAGTCTCGGCAGACAAACTTGATGATTAACCAAAGTTGACCTAAATACATTTACTTTTATAAGGCTTTTGTTGTTGTTAAATGCCATGTAATATATATTTTCAACCTTTGCAATATAAATAGTTTTGACACTATGAAGTTGTTTAAATATACACATTGCATGTGTGATCCTGCACTCTGGTGCATCTACCTGACTAAGTTATTATATTAATGAGTCACTTTCTCATGATAAGAGTAGATATCTTGTTATCATACAAATGATCCTCCTCATCTTGTCATCATACATCCAACTCTAAGACCTCACTACCCAAACTCCCTTTTATGGTTTGTCTTTAAGCTGAGCCTTCACCATGTGGTAAAGAAAATGATAGTAAACCGAAAAGTTATGCCTATGATTAATGGGATGCAAGAAACAAGGATAGGGTTTCGGTGCATTTTCTATAATGGTCAACACTTTCTATCATGGTCACTACCAGTAAGATTTCATTTGCCAGGAAAATACATAAAACAAAAGTTGATCAATAGATAAATCTCGTTTACACGTGATGTCCATTAATATTTAATTATTACACACATATGCGTCACATAATTAAATCTTATTTATTAATCGTATGAAAAATGTTACATTAATTATGAATTACATATATAATTTAGAATTACAAGTGTTATTCGATCCCTCTTGCGTGTGTAATTTAGGATGACCAATACTTAGATGCACATGGGGATCTGAATAATCTAAGTCAGATCAGATAGAACTATTGAAGAAAAAAAAAAAACCCTACTAACTAATTTATGCACTTGGTAATTTGTATAGATATTTATTTAGGGTAGAGAAAGAGATATCACATGATTGGAGAATCATAACACACCATCATGTTCATGATAACCAGTGTTCGATGATCATCTATGGGATAAATTGAATTGGTAAAAGCTGTGAGTATTAGCTAGCTGGCTTGCACATGATAAGGTTGTTCATCAAAAAGAACTGAGTTAAGGTTGTCCTAATATCCTAAGAGAGAAAGTAATTGATTCTTTACCATTCATAATGGTAAGATTAAGATCAAGATATAATTTTGTACTTATATAAGTAAGCATAATTACATGGTTTCATCAATGTTGAGTGTTATTATTATTATGAGTGTAAACAAAGAACAGTAAGTTTGTAACCCCTGAGAAAGTTCAATTCTTTTAAATACTTGTCGGCCACAGAAGTTTAAAGTTTGGATAAAAACATGGGCTTTGGGAATTTAATATGCAATGATGTGATTTAAGATTCCGGAAATTACATGGCTATGGTGGAAATGTTGGTACTAAGATGATTAAGGTAATTTTTTATTGTTTCCCTGATGAAAGTAATTATGGTGTTTTCTGGTAATGAGGGAAATTGATGATAATGATGGCAATTGATGATGCATTGCCAGGGTGCTAATCATATTTGATCATTAGGTGAAGATAAGTGAGAGAGCATAGAAAATACATCCATCAGAATGTTGACTTTAGGCACTGAAATTTTCCATGATAATGATGCAGGTAAGAGTAAAGTTTCTCTGCATCACACTGTCTCTCTATTCTGCATAGTCACAAAAGCGACAACAAAAAAGATAAAGTTAATAACACACTGTCTTTTCAACATTTTTTTATAAGTTAATTTTCGAAAATCTTACTATATGACGTGGGTTCAAGTTGAAGGTTCTGTTTAACAATCTTACGCATTAAAATAACGTAATCTTTAGTGAAAATGTCTATAATTTAAAAAACAAAAACAGGAAATTGAGAAAATTTAGATTAAGAGCTCTGAGCTTAATTTTTTATGTATATATTTTGACCTTTAATTATATGATAGTGAAAATATATTTGATGCAAAGGAATAATTGGTATTGGTAAAGAGTTACCGTTTGGATTGGTGTTTGGCTGTGATTGGCGTGAAGGCATTATTTGTCTTGGTGAACATGCTCCAATTTGCTTTTTTTTTTTTGTTGGCTATCAATGAATGGCGTATTTGTCTCTTCTGCTTTCAACAGTTGTGTGAGTGTGATGTCCAAAAATTCCAAGTGCATCCATCATTTTAGTGCATAATACATGAGAAAGTGTTTATAGTAATATTATTGAAGAATCTTTTCTTTTGTTAATTTTAAAAAAGTATATCTAAGAATCTCACCCTGGAGCATTGGGATTTGGACATACTATTAATTAGATTAGATCATATAAGATAGTATTTTTTTTTTCTGGTTTTGTCTAACAAAAATAATGAATGAACACATAAGGAAGGTCACATGCCCCTTGAGCCACCTTGCCTCCACTAAGCTTGAGTGTGAATTACATTGCTTTTAACAGTCTCCGGAATAAGAGGGTCATATTGACATTTGAGTAGACACCAAAAACTGGAATATGATTTGTGATGGCTTCACATTGTTACAGAAGCATTACTCTCTTTCTCTTCTTGTCTTTTTTCTCTCTCTCTCTCTTTCATAGTCATCATCTTAAAACTCCCTTTACCCACTAGTGCTACCACCCTTTGGCTCTTTGCTAATTCCCAAACCACTGCTACTATTACTCCATGTTTCCGCATTGCACTAGCCTCTTTTTGTTGTTATATAAAACAAACCTCGTTCAACATCAACACATGTCACACACCAATATGATGATCATACCTCAACCATGATTCTTCCTCTCCTTCTTTTCTTTCCATCAAGGCTTTCTTTCATTATTACTATTATTAGCATCCTTTTGTCATTCTCAGAGTCTTGAATTGGTTGATGTCCTATATTTCTGCTTGTTGTTGTCACTATATGCTGATATATACATACACAGCTTTTAGTTACCAAAGGTTGAGACTTTAGCAATGTCTTCTTCTGGTTATGCCACAAGCAGTACTTTGTTTCTTCTGTTTCTGGCTGTGCTTGTTGCAAAAGTTAGATTTTGCTTTTCTATCAAGGTAAATTCAAACAGTGGTGTTTTTTTGTGGCATTTTTGGTTATGGTGGTCACTAGATTTATGGATTCTTAAGTGAACTGTGGAATATGGACTGGATGGCAGGTTTATGTAGTGTACATGGGAAGCAAAAGTGGGGAACACCCAGATGATGTTCTGAGGGAAAATCATCAAATGCTTGCTGCTGTTCACAGTGGAAGGTCAGAGCTAAGATAACTTTTTTCATTTTTTGGCAAATTTTCTGCAAGTCTTTCGGTTAGTTGAGTTTTCTTTATTTAAGTAAATGGTTTTCTCATTTTTTTTCCCTCATTGTAATGTTTTGACAGCATTGAACAAGCCCAAACCTCTCATGTTTATAGCTACAAACATGCTTTCAGAGGCTTTGCAGCCAAACTCAGCGATGAACAGGCTTCCCAAATTTCAAGTATGTCAGAGGAAGTTTTCCTGTTGCATTTTCTTTTCCTTTTCTCAACTTAATGTCCAAATTGTCCAACTTAACCTTCGAACTAGTTTTAATGGCTCTGTGACTTGTGTTCAAATTTAACCAGAAATGCCAGGAGTGGTTTCTGTTTTTCCCAATTCTAAAAGAAAGCTGCACACAACTCATTCATGGGATTTCATGGGACTTCTAGATGACCAAACCATGGAGACTCTTGGATACTCCATCAGAAACCAAGAAAATATCATCATTGGTTTCATTGATACTGGTTAGCAGCCTTACCCTTTTGATAAATAAGTTGATTACTTCTATGTAGCTTAATTGCATTTATTCTTCGGTTCACAAGAATCTCCATTTCCACGCTTCATTTATTACTTTAGAGTGGCAGAGTATCAGTCCCTTTATTCCCCTTGTTTTAGAAGTAGCAGGCATAAGGAAAGCATAATTAATAACATCGGAAATTACACAATGGCATTGCTGTGGTAGTCAGATTCTTGCCAGTGAACTCTTTCAGTTAATTAAATCACTTTCTGTAAGGAGCTAAAAGAGAACCTAAATATCTTTTATTCATCTCCTGTTAGTGTTTTCAGATTTAGTGAAAAACCAGTGATTATACCAAAAAAGCAATAAAGGACTTTGATTTTGATAATGAATGGGATTGATAATGGGTTATTTGACTCAGGAATTTGGCCCGAGTCCCCTAGCTTCAGTGACACCGACATGCCTGCAGTGCCACCAGGCTGGAAGGGCCGATGCCAATCAGGGGAAGCATTCAATGCCTCATCTTGCAACAGGTTTGTGGCTGAACCTTATCTTTTGAGTCTCCATTTGGTTTTGTGATCTTCCATGGTTAAAAACTTGTGCAATAGGAAGGTGATAGGAGCCAGATACTACAGGAGTGGATATGAAGCTGAGGAAGAGTCAGATGCGAAAAACACCTTCAGATCTGCAAGGGATAGCACTGGTCATGGGAGCCATACAGCCTCCATAGCTGCAGGGAGGTATGTAGCAAACATGAACTACAAGGGATTGGCAGGTGGAGGAGCAAGGGGAGGTGCACCAATGGCCAGAATTGCTGTGTACAAGACATGTTGGGATTCTGGTTGTTATGATGTGGACTTGCTAGCTGCCTTTGATGATGCCATAAGAGATGGGGTTCATATTTTATCTCTTTCTCTGGGTGCTGAATCACCTCAAGGAGACTATTTCAGTGATGCCATTTCTGTGGGGTCATTCCATGCGGCTAGTCGTGGGGTGCTGGTTGTTGCATCAGCTGGAAATGAAGGGACTGCTGCCTCTGCCACAAACCTTGCTCCATGGATTCTCACTGTTGCTGCCAGCTCAACTGATAGGGATTTCACTTCCGATATCACACTGGGAAATGGTGCCAAAATCATGGTAAAACTTTTTCACTGTTGCCTTAAAACTAGATACAAAAAATAAAAATAAAAAACTTATTTTTACTTCAACAAAAAAACACTGCATTTTTAGCCTGTCACTGGAGATTAAAAATATATATATTTTTTTAATTTTTATGAGTTAAAATGAATAAAACTTAAGGGAAACACTAACAAATAATCTTAGAATAATGATTAAGGAATTAGAAGTAAAATTCTTTCAGCGTGTCTGGTTGCCCATCACGCCTGACAGAAGCTTGTAATTTTTCATCAAATGTTAATTTGACATGATTTATTCCATCCCAGTGCATTTCCAAACACAAGGTTTATGGAAAAGTGCTACCAATGTACTTCCACTATACCATTATTTTGACGAAAAGTTCATTAATATAAAAAATTTAAGCTTTGATTTTTTTTTAAAAGGTAGCATTTTGGTATACTAGGAGGACGTTGATTAGCTTTCCATGATTGAAACAGGGTGAAAGTCTCAGTCTCTTTGAAATGAATGCTTCCAAGAGGATAATTTCTGCTTCTGCTGCCAATGGAGGATACTTTACTTCTTATCAATCCAGGTGAAGCAAGGTACTTAAAAGTGAGAACTACTTAAGAATCAATGCAAAAATGTGACTCTTAAGTTATATTTTTCCTTTTTTATTCGCTTCTGTAGTTACTGTTTGGAAAGTTCTTTGAATAAAACAAAGAGCAAAGGCAAGGTTCTGGTGTGTAGACATGCAGAGAGTTCAACAGAGTCAAAGGTGCAAAAGAGCAAGATAGTGAAAAATGCTGGTGGAGTTGGTATGATACTTATTGATGAGAGAGATCAAGATGTTGCCATCCCATTTGTGATCCCTTCAGCTATTGTTGGAAAGAAGACAGGAGGACAGATTCTATCCTACCTCAAAACTACACGGTTTGTTTTGTATTAAGAATGAAAAAGAATGACTTTCTGTAAAGCACTATTCTACTGCCATCCTCCAAAGTCTAAGATTTCATCCTGTAATATACTGAACAGTAATCCGGTGTCAAGGATATTTGGTGCAAAGACAGTTCTAGGAGCTCATCCTGCCCCACGTGTAGCAGCTTTTTCCTCTAAAGGTCCCAATGCTTTAAATCCTGAAATTCTGAAGGTGACATTTTAACTAGTAGCAACTGAATTCTATATTCTCGATTTGGCTTCTTCATAATAGTCATTACTACTTGTTATTTCATTCTCGGACTGAGTTCTGATTGTGTTTCTGTTGTTACACAGCCTGATGTCACAGCTCCAGGACTAAATATCCTTGCAGCATGGTCTCCGGCAGCAGGAAATATGTTCAACATTCTCTCAGGAACTTCTATGGCATGTCCTCATGTAACAGGAATTGCAACCTTAGTCAAAGCTGTGCATCCTTCATGGTCTCCATCTGCTATCAAATCTGCCATCATGACAACTGGTAATACACTCATATTAATATCATTTTCCAGAGGGCTATATGGAAATATTTTAGGGCCTTAGTCAGACAAATTGAAACAAAACTCCATAGTAGATTAAATTTGAGTAAATCATTCATTTGTATTACATTTTCTCCTAAGCAGTCTCTGAAATGATAAAACTGTTTTCGTAACCCTCTCACTCAAGTATTAAATATTCATCAGTTTAGTCCCTATATTGATGTATTTTATTAACATTTAAGAACCAATTTAAAGGGTTTTCAAACACTTATTAAATGATTTCTAATATTTGGAGAATTAATTATATAACCTTGTTTAGTTTAGGGACAATTTAGGGGAAAGGGTAAAACTTAAAGATAAAATTGATGGTATATTCGGTTAAATTCTAACTGTCAACGTCTATAGATCTAGAAAATGAACATTATGAATAATTTTTTACATCACCAAATGAAGTAATATGATAAACAGAGAATGCTAGTAATATAGTCTCTAATACACCTTTTCCAACGTACTATTGCATTACAAATTGCGTTGAATGAAAGGGTGAAACTCACATTATTTAATAGGAGCTCCATGAATTTCACCCAATGATAAAGGGTGAAACTCACATTATTAAAAGAGTATGCTAATATTTCTCATGATAGTGTTATATTTCAGTGCACTGGATTCTCTGGTTCCACTGAAGATACTAATCATGAACTCTTTATGCAGCTACAATACTGGATAAGCACCACAGACCCATCATTGCAGATCCAGAGCAAAGAAGTGCTAATGCATTTGATTACGGATCAGGGTTTGTGAACCCTGCTAGAGTGCTTGATCCTGGTCTCATCTATGACTCAGAGCCTGCAGATTATATTGCATTCCTGTGTTCACTTGGTTATGATCAGAGGTCACTCCATCAAGTTACAAGAGACAACAGCACCTGTGATAGAGCATTCAACACAGCTTCTGACCTCAACTACCCATCTATTGCAGTGCCCAATCTTAAAGATAACTTTTCTGTCACTAGGATTGTGACTAATGTTGGGAAAGCAAGAAGTGTTTATAAAGCTGTAGTGTCTTCTCCACCTGGTGTTAGAGTCAGTGTTATACCTAACCAGTTAATTTTTACAAGAATTGGGCAGAAAATGAATTTCACTGTGAAGTTCAAAAAAATTGCTCCTTCAAAGGGATATGCATTTGGGTTCTTGTCATGGAGGAATGGAAGGTCACAAGTCACTAGCCCTTTGGTTGTCCAGGTTGCACCTGGAATAAAATAGGTTGGTGAGATAGCAATGCTTGTATATATCAACATTAGCTTAAGAGCTTTCAGATTTCTAGTGACCAGAAGAGTTATTCATATTGAAATCCTGATGCAACAAATGATAGCTGCCAAAATTATGCTCATTGTGTGCTTGGAGCAGCAACAGTTACCAAAATATCCAAAGAGATGGTGTATTTAAATTATTCTGAAATTCTTTATTTATCAGTTGTTGCAACATATTCGCTTTCACTTTATTTAAAGTTAGTCACTTCCACATGCAGACATCTGAGATGAGCCATGTCACTCAAATATTTGTAAAGAAATTGAAGTTCTGGGGTTGTTCAGTTGGCGAGAGAAAATAAGAGAAAATGTAGATAAGTGAGAAAACAAATAAAGAAATAGGATAGAAAAAAAAGGATAATAAAATTACATAGTTGTTTGATCTGAATTAAAGAGAAAATAAATAAATAAATACTTTTTGAGAATAAAAATTCTGAAGTATTTTACACGTACCAATCATGGAAGTGTTTATGTCTTCTCTCTTCTTCCTTTCTCTTCCACGTTATTTGGACAATACCAAACAGGGTAGAAGATTATAAGATTTTTTCTTTACATTTAAGGTAAACATTTATTATTGAAAATACTGAACATAAGTGGTAGTCACACAAAGGAACAGCCTTTAGTGCATTCCAGCAACCCATTGCTGTCATAGTATCCATATCAGTTTCCACAATTTTGGGTGGCACAGTTCTCAAATCAACCCCTCTCCTCATAATTGTTATACCAATTTGGTCCCCTTGTCTGAAAGCTCCAGCTTTATTTCTCAAATACAATATTTTAGAAAACGGACCCATCATCCACTCTTCTTTTCTTGTATATCTTTCTGGGAAGAGTGATGATAGAAACTCTCTTTTGCTGAACAAAATTTTGATGCAAGAAAAATTTTCATTCTCAACAAGTACTTCAAATTTATTTTTATTTTATCCTAAAATGACAAATAAGATTTTAAACATATGATGTGTTATATATGAAACTCTTGTTTTTTCCCTCAAAAGGTTACGTTAGAAACGCACTAAGACGTGCTTTTCAATGCACTTTATATTATTGGCATAAATAAATTACAAAAAGTGGGTCTCATTCTTATGCTCAGCCAATAATTGTTGAGTGTGACAGTGAGTATCTTTCTGGTACGAAACATTTGTATGAAAGTAACCCGTGTCTTCAGTCACAGAAGATTCTTCATTGTTCTGAATTTGGTTATCGTCTGAATGGATTCATGTGCTGTACGAATGATATGGTCAATGGTAATATTTCAGAAAATAGCGAAGTTGCAATATTAAGCAACGAACTGGGGATTTTTCCAGCATGGTTACTACTAAATTCATGTCGTATCCATACTTGTAGATATGAATACTAAATATGTACCACATATTTTTTACTAACAGAACTGAATACATGTAGATTCTTTTATTGCACTGATGCAGGCACAATAAATAAAAATTTCAAATGATAGAAAACAAGTTGACTAATTTGATTATAGATGGTATTCCCTAATTTCAAAAATACACTGGTTGATAAAATATAATCATGAGAAAGAAAGAAATGTGAGAGTTTTGCATTACATTGTCTTCTAGCTAGCTTGACATCATAAAGTGATGTTGAAGTTTGCAAACACTATTTTTGTCATCTTGACTGAAGAGGTCAGGTGAGAATTTCATATATAATTCTTTATGATGGTCTTCATGAGTTTCATATATACTTTTTTATGATGGTCTCCATGAAGGAAGACATTACTGACATTTAGTTGCTTTAGAATCCAATTGTTAGCAATAGCAATTGCCAAGAGAAGGCGCAAGGTTGTGAGTTTAGCCACAAGAGCAAAGGTATCCAGGAATTCAAGTCCTTCAAGTTGAGTATATCCTTTTACAACAAGTTTTGCTTTATATCTTACGATGGACCCATCATATTTGTGTTTTATCTTGTAGATCCATTTACAACCAATGACAGCCTTTATAAGAGGAAGCCTTTCCATAATTTTTGTGGCTCAGTGTGTGATGAAATTGAAGAAATGGTATGGTTAAAAGAGGAAGATGAAGCCTTATATGATATGTAAGAAAATGTACGCGGTATTTAGATTTTACCATTTTCGTGCTGATGGTTGTTGGTTTGAAAGTTGTCAAGGTAAGCAGGTGGTCGACTGATATGGGTAGATCTTCTTAGAGGAGTGGCTACATCTTGATCATCTTGCACAATTTCATTATTAACAGCAGGTTCCTGATCCAAAAGTCATAATTTTGGGTATAATTTTGTGGAACATGTAAAGAAAGACTATTTGAACTGTTGTTTCCATTATTTAACTCATGGAAAATGGTTTTCATAAAACATAACATGTCTTGAAGTCTCTATTTTGTGATTTTTGAGATTGAGAATGACATAGCCTTTTGTGTTAGGTTGAAAATCTAGACAAACCTCTACAAAAGCCTGTCTATCAAGCTTTTTACGATTAACAAACACCACATGCTCTCAAAAGCACGTAAATTTGAAATATCAAATGGTTTTCCTTAAAGCTTATCATGTGGAGTAACATTATTCAAAAAGGGAGTGGGAGTATAGTTTATTAAGAAAATGGGTTTAAAAGAGAAGGTATAGTTTATTAAGAAAATGGGTTTAAAAGAGAAGGTAAATTAGCTTGGAAGAGTAATGCACGAGTAACATGGTGCTTTCCCTCTAGGATGTCATTCGGTTCAGGCGTTTCAACGCAAGATTTTTTATGTATGATGCTTTTTGATAAAAAGAAGTTTTCCATAGCATATTTCTCTCCATTATGAGTTCTAATAATTTAAACAATAGTATCAAATTGATTCTCAACATAAGTAATGAGATCAATGACAGGATTTTGAGTTTTAGATTTTGCACTAATAGTGAAAAGCCATGTAAAACGAGAAGAATCATCAACAATGAAATATGTGACCATGCATAGTAGTGATAGGGCAAGGCCCCCAAATATTCATATGCAACAACTTAAAAATTGACAATGCGAGTGTCACTAAGAGTAAAAGGTAATTTTTTTTTTTTTTTGCCTTATGACAAGTATTAAATATAGAATGTTTTTTAATAGTAATGTAAGGGTAATGTTCTCTTAAAATGTCTAGTCTTTTATCAGAAAGGTGGCTCATTCTACACTGTAAAGCACAAAAATGGATACTAACATGGACATGTGATTACAACTAAATTAAAAATTAAAAATTATAGGACACAGGACATGACAATAAATATATATAAAAAATATATATATGTATATATATATATATATATATATATATATATATATATATATTATGTATAATTATGTATTATGTATAATTGTGAATTTAGTTAAATGTACTAATATAATTTATAATTAAAAGAATAAAAGAGAAACCTATATAAAAAGAAAGTCTAACTAAATTCACAACTTCTACATTTCATCATTATTTAAAAATACAACTACTAATTTTGATAAGCTAGCAATATCAAGAATTTCATTTTCATCTAATGAAAAATCATCTCCTGCAATATTCTATAATTTAGTTTCATCTTCTTTGTATTTGGAAGAGTTTCTTGAGGGAAGACGAAGATTACTGTGGACATATATACTAGACCTTCTACCCTTTTAGGTGTTATATTATTTTTTCTCAAAGAACATATAAAAGAATAGATACTTCAATTCCTTTCACAATAAGAAGAAGAGCATGATTGTCTAAGTAACTTAAGAACTATCTTTTGAAGTGTTGGTGTATGAGCTCCATGAACAATCTACCATGTTTTTTCATCTATTTTACCTCTATCTCTTAAAGAGTCAACATCTGCAAAATCTTCCCTTCCATTTGAAAAGTTTGCAAATTTTATATTTACTTGTCTCCTTACATCTGCATCATCAAAGTACCTCTTAAAATATTTCTTCCTTTCATGAGTAAGCTCAACATCTTGATGTGGAGCAAATCTTTGTAAATCTTGACTTAACCATTTATGACTATAATATCTACAATATTAGAAATATATATATAAACGTAAATTAACATTATGATATAATAAATAAGATATATAATACAAAATATAATTATAAAATAACTTAATTATATGATATATTATCTTGGATTTAAAGAATGAGCAAGACAACGAAGAGATGTGCTACTCTTAGTCCAATGATCAATTAATATTTATTGTACTACCTCAAAAAATTATAAATGTTCAACTTCTGTCTATCTTTCATGTTGGAATATGACCTTTCTCACATTTTAAATCATTAAATCCCACATTTCATATACTAAGTGAAGAATAGTCATATATCAATATCTGTTTTTTTTAGAACATCATAAATATAGGCAGTAAAAGCAAGTATGTAATCACCCTTCATCCACAAATTATCATTCAACAAAATTTCTTTACAAATTGTGCACTATCCATGTTATCCTTTTTGTAAGATAACCATTCATCACTAATAATCATCTCTTGGAGTCCTTTTTTAAACTTCTAAACCTTTTGAAGTAAATCTTGCTGGAGCAACAGAAAGCAACTTCAATGAGTTGAAACTATTGAACATTGATAATCTCATAGAGTATCCCGCAATAAAGTTTTTTAATAAAGATAGTATCATCAACCATTTGTGAGATCCAAAAACATTATTCATAAGTATTACTATTTCTTTTAGTATTTTTTGCTAAACAAATATTTTTTAATGAAAGATTCAAGGTATGCACTACACAAGTAGTCTAATAAATTGAAGGAAATTCTAATTATGTAAGCATACTTGAAGGAAATTCTAATTATGTAAGCATACTCGTTGCCTTACATACTACTGTATTATAAGTTATAATTTGTACCCTATTATTTAGCCCAACATCCATAATCACATTTTTCATGTGTTTAGCAATAAATTTTTTCTCTTTTATCTCACGTGATCCATCTATTGACTTCAAAAACATTGGTCCACTCTCAGTGATAACCATCAAAATTTATAATTGGTCTTCTTTGAAGATCACTCCACCCATCACTAACAATTGTCACACTTTTCTGATTCCATGAGTTTCTTTCCATGAGTTTCTTATAGGTTGTAGAAGATTTTTTGCATGACTTCTCTCTGTTGAAAGTAAAAGACCTCTCAATTTATTATATACTGGCAGTACATATCCACTAAGATTAGAAATATTAATTGCATAAGAAAATGCACTTCTATAATAAAGACTTCTTCCTAAATGAAAAGAGTTGTGAGAGAAGTTAGAACTTGTGTGACAGAGAGGAGTATTGTGCGTTCGTTGGAGAATCGAGATTTGTAGTGGTGCTATTACTAGAAGAATCGTTTGTTGTTCGACATTTGTAAGTAGTTTATTGATGGTGGTTCGGGAACAACAAGGGCAAAAATGGTGGAGAGGAAGAAAGAGTCACAGCGACCCAAGGTGGAGGAGGTAACACGGCGAGACTCAACGGCTGTGTTTCGTTCAAGGAGTGGTGATGCACAAAGATGAAAGGTTGTGAGAGTGATTATGGTGTGACGGAGATGAAAGAAGACGTTACGGGGAGCGAAGCCAACAATGGTTAATTGAGGAAGGATAGTGGTGCAGGAGAATCGTCGATGCACGAGGAAGATTGGTAGTCGTAAGTGATGGCAATAACTTTCATGGTAATTAGCATATCATGAGGTGGAGGAAGTAACCACTGAAGGAAAATACACCTCACAAGAGAGGTGATAAAGAAACGCTTGGAAAAAATAATAAAGGAATTTACGGAGACTGCAAACACAAAAAGATTGAAGAAAACAAAAACGAAATTGGCATTGTGATGAATGATGAACTAAAGAATAGAGTACTTGCACAAACCAAACCGATTTAATATGTCAAACTTCTATATTGTGCATGAGAAAACAAAAATTGCACCAAGTCAAACTCGGTGCATGTAAAGAATGAAAAACAAAAATGAACATAGAAGTGAATTTATTGCTATAATGAATTAGATTCTAAAACTGAACCGAAAAAATGCATGCACAGACCAAAACACAAGGGATTTAATACTTGAATGTGTATAAACCAAGATTCACAAGACAAACTTAGTGCAATAAAAACATTATTCTACATAATGCAAGCAAAAAAGAAACTATTTAAAGCACAAAAACATGACAGAAACTTGACAAAAACGAATTAAAATGACAACACAAACACATGATCATGTACGGTGATGTATTGATGCTCGATGTTGGATTTCTTTTTACATTTCTCGTTGAAGGTTTAAGATACTCGTTACCTCACTAGAAACAACGAAGCGAATGTAATTCTTATTTATTTACATGTTCAACAATAGATCAAACACGATTTCAAGAAACAGAGATGTGAACAGTGTCGTTTCATGTGAAGAAGATAATAAATAGTAATTGTAATGCGAGAATGGAAAAGAAATCAATGAGGCATGACATGTATTTGATCAGTGAAAGAAGTGTATAGATTATTGCTTACTTGTTTAAGCACAGACCTCCGATCAATGCGTTCTTCAATTTGCAAAATTTCCCGCGAAACACTTTTCTTCTCCAGTGAACTTTTTCCTCTTCGCTTCACTCACTTCCCTCACAATTCTCTCTCTCACGAATGCTTTTTAATTTCAGAACCGAAAAAAATAAAAATGCCCCCTGAAAAATCCCGAAATCCTCTCTTATATAGGCACTGTGCATCCTTCACCATTTTGCCCGTTTGAGTTCTGATTGCCAAACGGAAGCTCGACCGAAACGACCTCAATGCATTTTTCTTCCCTTCAAAACGACTCCAGTGCATGAATTCTTTCAGTTTTCAATCACCCATTACACATTTAAGGTATGGGAATCAAAACGCTATAATTTCAAGTGTGCAACGTCAAATCAAATGAAGAAAAAAAATAAATAGTACTTATACTAATAAGGGCCTACCACGTGGCCATTCATTTTCCTCTTTATTTTTTCTCTTTCCTTCTTTTCTGTTTTCCACTTTTCATTTCTTTTTTTCTTTCTTATTTTTTATTTATTATTTCTTTTATTTTTTTATTTTTTTTCAGTTTTATTTTCTTTTATCCTAATTTAATTTTATATTATGAAAATGAGATGGGAATCAATAAAATAATTTTTTTTTCATTTTTCATCCGAAAGAAATGAAAGAAATTGGGTGTTCACAAACATTATTACGTATAAGGGAAGGGGCACGCTCTACCAAACATAATAATAGGCTGGGGCTCAAGTATGAAAACACAGAGCTTTTCCTGATATTGCAATGGAGTACGTATTTGCCCGTAATCTCAACTTTATTCAAAGCATTACAAAATAATTTTTCGTATTATCCAAATAACATGCATCTGAAAATGTACAATACATTAATAACCTGCATCTAAAAATGTACAATATATTAATTATATATTAATTAATAATAAATCTATACATTAAGACTGCATACATTTTGAGAATCAGAATTTGAGACATTGTAAACTTATGCTAATTTTTCCTTTGTCTCAGGCTTCAAACCATAAGCGTAAAATAACATGATTTTGTTTAGTAAAAATTGAAAGAATCATTTTCTAAACCTCAAATCTCACCTGTTTTTCATGGTAGCAATGGTGAAATTCTTTTGCCTTTGTCCAACGGTCGCTAGCAGATGCAGTGTTACCTCATGTTTCGCATGTTTTGGTCAGTGTTCCATGAAAACAAAAGAAAAATGAAATAATTAAAGTTCCAAACTTAAGATGTTGCCTGTTTATGACAGGAACGGGAACTTAAGATAAAATATTGAACCACTACAACAAATTAGTCTTCAACAAAGACCCATGGTAGATAGTCGAGAGACACCACCATAATGTTTGCAAATATAGCCTTTAAACAGTTAAAAAATGTTTTGGTTAACGAGACAGATGATAAACTTAGAAGACACACATAGAATACCCAATGAAATCTTACCTTAGATCTAAACTCAAAACTTGTGTGCTCATGGAAAACCATGAAGGAAGGTGCAAAGCAAGGTGCGGATCTCGGTCTAAAGGTAGAGGAAAGGCGAGTGAGAATGATAGAGAAATACACACATAAAAAAGGTACTGTCATTCTAAAACTTAAAAGCTAAGAACTTTACCCCAAGTACACCAAGTTGAAGGCATAACCGTCATGCGAGGCCAAAGGAAAGCAAGGTGCAGATGTGAGATTCTGAGACGTTACTCCAAATAGATGAACTTGAAGCCATAAACGTGATGCGAGATTGTATGCGAGGCTAGACAAAAGCAAGGTGCGGATGTCAGATTGCGATAGGAGATGCAAAGCGTAGGATAGCGAGTTGCACATTTGGTGTTAGGGTTTGAAGGAAGAGATGCGGAGCGCGAGAGATAGAAAGTGTAGATGTGAGATGAATTTAGCGTTTGGAAGTGTTTGAATAAACGCATGGAAGAAAGTTTTGAATTCTGAGAGAGCCACGTGGCACACACGAAGTGTTCCACGATTTCCTGCCCAATGAAGGACACGTCGTCCACTTACTATGTGGTTAAAGATTTGTATTTTTTGTTTTTTATTCTTTTTTTGAAAAAAATTCCTGAGAACAACACGTATTAAATGTTTTCGTTTCTGTTTCCTCTAATTCTTATAATCATAGGTTGTGTACCAAACAAGCTCTACTCAAAGATTTGTTGTGTGTTCTAACCTCAAATTAGGGTGTATTATATTCCTAACATGAAATATCAATTCAATAGAAGAAGAGGAAGTTCAATTATTGTTTGCGAGTGAATCTAATAAGAAATATGTTATGTTTTGTTGCTATTGTGTCTTTAATTTGTATGAAAATATTTTTTTGTGAATTTATATAGTATTAAACTGAGATTAGTTGTAAGCTTTTGCCAAGGTTGAAATCTAGATTGAAAAAATCTGTGGCCAACTAATTTACGTTGTGATTATGACACAACAAAAGTAAGGGAAAACTAGATTAAAACATTTAAGCTATCCAATTTTGATCCATAAAAGGCTACTATTTCTGCTTCAATATCTAGGAGCCCTAAAAAGAGTATCAATAACTCATACCACCACCACTCTGAGCAAATAGTGATAAAACCGAAACACGAAAACTAATTATACACATTGCACAAAGTTCATATAAATAAGTGATTATGCATCACTAAAATTGATAGGGCCAAAGGTCGTTTTCTTTCTTTTGGTAATAATTATAAATTTGTGATAATGTTGTCGCAAGTTATAATCACTTAATTGTATAACAAATTTGATTCTTTTTAATTTATTTACAATACTTCTCATTAGGTAATATGATATACTTTTAATTTGTATGTTACTCTTTCCTATATTATATATTGGACTTCATTATAATTTAATATAATTGAATTTTGAATATTTATAAGCAAGTCTGGAATATATTTATAAATAACTTAAAATAATATTTAAAAGTATATGATAATAATATATATAGAATTAGTCATGGACTCTAAACCAACCAACCAAATTTAACAATCGAAATCAACTTGATCGCTAATATTTTCAAATTTAATTATAGAAAATTATTTATTTTAACCACCATATTAACCATAAAAAATTATTTCATATTAATCACTAAATTATCAAAAATTATTTCATATTAATCACCGAATTAATCACTAAAAATTATGTCATATTAGTCACAAAAAATATTATATTAGTGATCAAATTAGTGGTCAAAAATTATTTTATATTAGTCACTAAAAATCATTTTATTTTAACCACAAAAATTTAATCATTGATTTAGAGATTAAACTTTCCATCAACTTTTGATAACTAAATTAGTCTCACAAAAATGTGATAATCAATATTTCTACAATAAATTTAGTGACATTCTATTCTATCGCTGAATTGTAATTTATATAAATAATAATCACTAATTATTTAGTAATTAAGGTTTTTACTATTATTTGTTTGATCATAACCCATTTTTTAAGTTTAGCGACTGATTATATTGATTTTTAGTGAAGGTATTATAAAGCTTTTATTTATATTAAATATTTTTTGAATAATAAAATTCTAATAGATTGACTTGGATATGTACGTCAATTTTTTTAATAACATGAGTTGTGAGTTAAAAATTTTAAAATTAAAAAATAAAAATTATTCATACATATTTTGTACCAAGAAAATAATGTAATAATAATTTTCAATTCCACCTAAAAATAAGTAAGGGTATTTAGTAACTCTTCTTTATTTTAGTTAACTTTTAATTATTTTAGAGTGAGATAACTATTTTAAAATGAAGATAATTAACTTAATTAGCTAGAGATAATCATCTTCATGTAGGACGTTAATATATTTGGTAGGCAAAATTGATTCAGGAATTTAAAATATAGTTCGGTAAACCAACTTCTTTTAATGATTTTTCCAAAAAAAATTTTAAACATTTTCATTAAAAGATGATTTTTCATTATATGAAAAAAGTTATTTAGAGATTAATTTTTAGCTACAAAATAAAATGGTTGCTAATTGTGATCAAAATAATCACTAAATTAAATTTTGATTGCTAAATAACTACAAAATAAAAGTAATAATTGGATTTAGTGACCAATCCAATCAAAATAATTGGTATCTAACATAACCTATCAAGGTTTTAGCCACTTATACAATTATATTCTAAATTAGTCTCTAACTTAATTAGATACCAATTTAGAATCTAATGATATAAGTGACTAAAACTTTGGTAGTTAATATTATATACCAATTATCTTGACTTAATTGGTCACTAAATTAATCATTTTTATTTTGTAGTTATTTAGCAATCAAAATCTAAGTTGGTGATTATGTTGGTCACAATTAGTAACCATTTTATTTGATAACTAAAAATTAATCTCTATATAACTTTTTTCTTATAGTATTTCATCGTCTAATGAGAATCTTAGTTACTACATAAATAATTTAAAAAATAAACCTATCTTAATAAATATCAATCATGTATCAATTCATTAAATTATTTAAACCTTAGTTGGCTAAACAATTTAACATATATAATCTCAATCTATTAACAATTATTATTAATCAAACATATCAGATAATTAGTTTTTAAATATGCCAAATTATAATCAGTCTATTTATAACATAAATTTCAATTAAGTTTTATTGCAAACATTTAAATGTTTAAAATTATTTTTCAATATTAATGGAATTTCAATTAAACAAGTAAAAGGTGATCAAATTAATACAAGTATTAAGCATAGAAAATAACAATACAATTGAATTAATTTTTTTGACAAATTCAAAATCAAGTGTTTACATGAATGAGTTCGGTTTTCATCATATTCAATCCTAAAAAAAAGGAAAGTTAATCACTCATATTCTCACTAAGAAATTTTTAATAGTTGTAAGTTAATTGGTGATACATGCTTAGAAAATTTTCAAGTTCTTAAATTTTTCAATATATTTTGTCCTCTAAAAGTTATTTATTCTAAGTCTTTCCATATAAGATTGGATCCAAATTTTATTTGATGAATTCTCGTCTTAATAGCTGCTCACTTAAGTGATATATTTCATTTAAACAAATATTAATCTTTCTTTAATTTTTTCTTATGATAAAAGAATAAGAAGAACTATTATAATAATTATTAAAATAAAAAGTATATTTAAAATTATAAAAGACACATCTATAAAAGCAATTATAAAAATAAACCATTTTATTAATTTTATAAAGAATAAAATAGTAAAATATTGTGTACTTAAAGTTACACAATCTGTTTATAGGGATTATCAGTATGTGAGGTGGATATAAAAGGCAGAAAATAAAAGAAATGCACATGAGTAAAACAATGCAGTTCTGATTTAAGAACTCGTGAAAATGGGGTTTGGCATTCAATCTTGAGCAAAAACTGGTGCATTTTGAAGGTAAGAAATATTCATATAGAATAGTGAATATACTTGTATGTGTATGAGTCGAATGTATTAATACTATGTACACAAATTTCAACTATACAACCTAGATGATCCCTCTAAAAAGATATACAATTTGATGATGGAAAATGATCGTTATGCATTCCGAAAAGAAAACAAAGCCCCTATTCTCAATCCAATCTCTTCGTAGCTATATTTGTGTGATCCTTTTACCTATTGCCATTCTCTTTAGTTGGTCTTTCATCTTGAATTTCTTCCAAGTCTTCATACTCATGTCCTTTACCAGCTTGCTGTTTCCAATATGCAACCAGCTTCTTCAGCCTTGCTATCTCCTTTGAAGAAACATTCTTGCTGGGGTCATTCACAATGGATCTTACTCGTGATGCGTACCTAAAATAAGCATATAGAAGAATAGTGTTTAGAAAGAAGAACAAGAGAAACACCAATAAAATAAAATATGATGGAAGAGAATTACTAAGAACATACATGAGAGAGTTATGTGTCTCATCCAAATTTGATTCTGCTGGAGAAACATTCACAAACATCAGTGTTTTGGCATTACCACCAAGTGAATCACTCATCAACATGGTTAACTTGTGATTCCTGTATGGTGTGTGTTGACCACCAGAAGACAAAGCACTGATAACATCTGCAAGGGCTGATAATGACTTGTTAATGCTTTGAGCTTCCTTAAGCTGACTCCCGGTAGAACCTGACTTTTTCACTCTTTCTGAACCAGCAAGATCCACAAAACTCAGCTGCATATTCAATTCCACATAGAATAAGTAAGCACGTGTTACACCACAAAAGCCCAAATGATCACCATCATGAGGGACTACGTTAAACAAGAGCCAAATTCAGATTAAGTTTATGTATACTTCCTCCATCAGTTTTAATGTAAAAAGATCCACTACCCTTGACCCAACTATCACCTGTTTAGGTTACTGTTTTCACGTGAACAAGGGAGAAAAAAAAAATTCTCTATTATCTCTTAGTTTAATTTTCTCCGCCTCACCAGTCTCTCTTAGACAACAGCCTAACAGCAAGTGTATCAAGCTCAAGAAACAATCAATGTTCCACATTGTTAGTTAACAATGAAGCTACCTTAGTTAATCAGAAGGAGGGAGAAATTAATAGAATAGGAACAATAGAGATTTAAGGCATGTTGGTTCCTACTTTTTAAAACTATTTTCTGTTCCTAAAACCAAAACCAAGAAATTTTATTTGATAAGAATAGTTTTTGAAAACTGTATTAAAAATAATATCTTTTTTTTTTCAGTTTTTAAAATAAGTAATAAAATAAAATTACAAAACATCACTAAATTGTTTTGGTTTTCTACTTTCATTCCTTTGCATCTTCCCTCTTGATTTAGAATAATGGAGAAGAGTATTGAAATAAAGATCATCTCTCTCTGTCTCCTACTTTTTCTAGTCCATTTCCTAAAAAATATTATTTATTATTGCTCAAAGGGAGAAAACGAAAAATATACCTTTCCCCTTGCAACTGACTGACTTTGAAGGTTGGTACTTTCAATTACAATTGATAGAATGAGATGTGATCTTGAACTTTCATCATTCATTTGGGTTCCTGATATATGTCGCCGCTCAGATCCTCTTTGTATTATGTTATTCAATTCTTCAATTGTAGAAATTGGCATAACTGTCACATTTTCCACAACTACCATTCCCTAATCATCAAAATAAAACAGTTATGATTATTATGTTTCCAGCACCCTACCTGGCAATTGTTAGAAATCATGGCTAAATGGAATATGAATTTTTTTAAACATAACCATTGGTCAGTAAATTTTCTTACTGAGCAATCAAAACCAAGCATACATATAAGCACCTTTATATCCTTCTTAATAACCGGTTTCAAATGCTTTTAGTCCAAGTAACAAAATATTTACAAATTGAAATTGGCAAAGACAACACAGATGGTTACCGTCGAATCCTTCTTGATATCCAATTTTAAATGTTTTCCATTCTTTGGTGCCAAAAGATCTATGAGGGTATCTTGATACAATTCCACCATGTATGCCTGCATATGTGACACGAGAAGTCAGCATTTAAGATAAGAAGCAAAGTTTTGCAGAAATCTTAGACAAAGACAGTGCAAACATTTTTACACTAACAACGCATTTAAATTAAACTCTGTAATCATTTACACCTCTGGAATTTTTATTTGTACATTCACCAGATCAAACGACTACAATTCCAAACGTGAAAAGATGAAAAAATTTAGTTATCTCCATTCTAGAAATGTTTACCTTCAAGGAAAAAGAGTACTTGTTATTATCTCTTCTTAAAATTCTAAAGAGTTCTGCAATTGCACGAGGGGTAAGCCCAGGGTTGTTGTCTGATCCATAGATTGTAAATGTCTTTCCAGAGCCAGTTTGACCATAAGCAAATATGCAAACATTGTAACCATCTACAGCAGACTGCACCAGATACTGCATTGCAAATAAAAGAAAAATTGGTAAAGGAGTTTATGTTATTCATGTTCCCATAAGAAGAAATGACGATGATGTATGACTTGCCTTTGTATCCTCAAATACACTTTCTTGAGTTGCAGCAGCATCAAAAACACGGTCATATATGTACTGCTTTGGCTTATCATCTTTCCATGGATATTCAACTGTAAACTCATCTACTGCATTGAGAACTTTTCTTTCTTTCTCAGCGATCTCTTTTTCATTGAGAGGCCTTAATCGACAGTAAACTCTAATCTTGCCTTTCATGTCTGAAAATAAAACCAAATTCCAAGGTTGAATAATTGACGGTTATTGTATTCATGTCAAATATACATTCACATAAACTTAATTCCGAATATAAAGAGTTTCTATCACCCACCTTCTATTACATTAAAATACCGCTTCCTTAAAACCTGTTCTTCCTTATAAAGGGTTTCCATTTCAGCTAGTTGAGCCCCTTGCATTTTCAGTATGGCAGCTGTCTGTTCATTCTTTCTATCAATATCCTAAACCACAAAACATGTTTATATATTTTAAATTCGCAATGATGTGAAAATAAACAAAATATTGAAATCTAGTTGGTATACAACTGGAGCAACGAAAATAATGAATTAAAAAGTATTCCAACCTCTTTCATTTCTCTTAATTCTTCTAGTTCCTTCAAATTATTTTGCATTGAAACCAACTCAGAGTCCTTGGCTGAAATAGTAGCCTTAGCAGCCAATAATTCTTGCCTACATACTTCTAGCTTTCTTTCAAGCTCGTATGCTTCAGACTTAACAGCTTTGCGTTCTTGCTCAAGTTTCCATTGAAGGGAACTAATCTGCATTACAGCAACCACCGTCATCTAAAATTGATGATTTTCTTAACAGCAATTTAATTTTATGTTACCTCTCCGGTATTCCTCTTTTCAAGTGCAGATAAATTCTGTTCCAAAATCATTTTTTCACTTTTCAAGCTTTTGATAGTTTCATTGGCTGCAAACAGCTCATATTTACAAACTTTTAGCTCATCTTCAAGCTTTTGAGTCACCTAGTGGTACCATACAAAGCCCATAGTTAATGTTTATACATCAACAATAAACAAAATCAGCAATATTAATTAGAAAGATTATATTGAAGGCATGAATTACAGTTTCGTAGAGTATCTTACCTGTCTATTTCCAGCATTAGCAAGATCCTTTTTGGCAGTGTTCTCTATCACCGCATTACTTAACTTGGCCATCCTGGCTTCCATATTCCTTTTGTCTAGAATAGCAGCCTGTTAGATTGAACAATCAGTAAGACACGTTGATCAATCCTGTAGAGATAAATGATCAATTGATATTCACCTGTAGTTCCTTATCTTTTTCATTGCACAATGATCTAAGTCTATCACGGTCACTTGTAACAAAATCTAGATTTTGCTTATCAGCTTTTAAGGATGCTTTCAAGCCATCCAATTCTTCTTGCATTTTCTCTTCTTGTCTTTGCTTCACACGTAATTCTTCAAGCAACTATTCAAGAACATTAAAGATTATCAATATTACCCCCAAAAGCATGTATTATACATCCAATATGATATGAAAATAAAACTTTTCCATTTATATTGAGAACTTTAGCCAGGTAAAAGCCTCTTTATTTTTTTACCCAAAGGCAACCAGTATCAAAGGGAAGCAGATAGGTTTTATTTACTATGCAACAAGCCATAGAAATTGTCCTCTAGGTTTAATAGTTCAGTTTTGGGGTTTGCAGTGTACCCTGCACAACATATAATATCATAAACTAGAAGTTTAGACATACTTGATCAGCATTCTTTTGAGATTCTTCAATTAGTTTTGACAAGTCTTGAACACGCTTCTCATATAATTCCATATTAGGAGGTTTAGAAGAATTATTAGAAATATCTCCATTCAAACCAGCACCACCAGCAGCAGCAGATCTTGCTTTCGAATAGCGGCGCAGCATTACATCATTTATATGAGTCTGAAGAGCTACACAAATTTCTTCTCCCTACAACAAGAAAATAAAATTATAAAATACAGTGAGGGAAAATAATTCCAAATTAACAAGGGCCTGAGTGACATCAACAAAGGTGTTATACCTGCTTGGTTTCAAACTGGAATATGTGGAGAACTCCTGCAACTCTCATTTTAAAAAAGACCGCAGTATTGCTGCTTCCAAATTGCATTATGTCTCTCAACTCAGCTGAGTGCAAATATTCCTTAGGAACTGGGCGGAAAAAATGAATCTATAGCCAATTGATCAAGAAAAAGCACACAATTAAAAGCACAATTCATTTCGTAACAATTGTAATAGTATATTATATAAGGTTGAGTTAACTAGTTTCTCTTTTTCTGTTTATCATACCCCTCTTTTGTTAATTCCCAAAATTATCCGACCAGGTAAGAGTCCAATAGGGTCATCAATCTTGCGGACATTGAAGAAAACAGAATTTCCATAAGGAAGAGCTCTCAATATACGCAGAAATTGTTGCCGAGCATCATCTTTTGTCAGATTCTCCTATTAAAAGAGAAGAAAATAATACATAAGTGAATGGAAAACTATAAAGAAACTCAGAAGTATACCCATTTACTATAAAGTATGTACTAGAAGCAAATATGAAATTGTATACTTAAAAAGGCTAGCACAAAAGTGAAAAATGAATGAAGCTATGTGCACAACAAAGGCTCAAGAATAACTAACAATACAAACTAAAAATTGACTTTCTCATAATTGTCACTGGATGAGGATCAGAGACAAATAAAATAGATGGTCTTCTCATACCAATGAGCGATAACGAGAAATAATGTCGTACTCCCATTCCCGCTTTGCTCGTGTCATTGAAATTTGTCTTGGAAGAAAACGCTCCAGAAGTGAATTCCAGTCACTAAGAAATACAGCATCTCCATCAGTGTCAACAGGATATAGGAAATAGAATTTAATAATTTCACTCTCTAAACACTATCACAAATGGACACTAAAAATCACCTACGTGCATGATTCTGGTGTGCTAAGAAAACCAATCTCAGCCAAGATTTGTAGAGCAGAAAGCTGAGCGGCATCATCCCTTCCAATAGGGTAATTGCCCAAAATATAATCATGTTGCAACTGTAGAGTAAGTCCAGAATCAGCAAATCTATAACTTAAAGGTAATTGCAGCTTCGTACATAAACTAGGTATACTTGGCATCACACAAACACACACACATATAAAAGACATACTTGTACGTAAGACAATTGCACAAACATTGGTTCTGTCACAGCTTCATCTGACTCGCGAAATAACTTTTTCTTGAATATCAATTTACAGTGCAAGATTTCTCCTTTACTTCGATCCTTTGCAACTTTGAATTCTGCCAGCAGATCCCCAATATATTTGTTTTCATCTAACCCGATGTACTCCTCTGAGTAACAATGAAAGAAGCCGTCAGATTACTGAAGTCAGCTTGATTACAACATAACAAAAACAAGTGAGAGGGAAAAGACATGCCATTGCCAAGATCAGGTGCTTTGGAGCCAGTAACAACTTTACGACATTCAAATAGACTAAAGCTGGAGTATGCTGACAGTTTAATGAGCCCTGCAAGTTCCTGAAGTAAATATGTTGAGTAAGGAATAAAATGATATAAACCTAATAGTGTAAACACAAGTGTTTGTAGGTATGAAGAACTTCAATCCGAAGCAAACAAACAGATACTATATAGCACCCCTTTAAGCAATTAACTTAATTAGAGAAATATGCGGTTCCGTTAGCCAAATAAATTTAAGAACAGAATGCCGCAATGTAGCAGCTACTAAATATGTAATACAATCAAAATTACACTTTAATGAGATTATGTTAGAAAACTGAGCTGGTTTTTATAAGACAGATATCCATTAAACAATTTAAGGTGACATCACAAATGAATGAATACCGCTTAAAAGAAATTTCTCTTCTCATTGATAAATCTGAATTAAACTCACCAAATGAAATGAAACCCTTGCTCAATTAACCATAAAAATAATCTGTTAAATCATATAAACGTATATAAGTCAATTTTGTTTATGAACAATACAATCCAAGAAAACAAAGAACATTTCCCAACTTAGTCAAACACCTAGTCACGTAATTGATCAGTGATTGAAGATTCCGTTTGTCTATTCTCTTCCTCAAAAGGAAAAATATCATCTTGATCACTGCCGATATAGGTAGTCATCAATTAGCAAGACCCAACTCTTAAACTAACATTTTGAGTACCATTCTCAACCTTTTAGCAATTTAATCGCCTAAGAAATAAAGATTGCCATACACAAGTTAGTCTATTTACTTAAACAAATTAGAAAAAAGGATATTTGTGCATTTTAATGGTACTTAGTATGATCGTCATAAAAGGACAAGCAAATCATAAGTCATAAGCACTATTCATCTAACTGAATGCAAACATTAATGTAAAATAGCAAGTGAGAGAAAAGTGTCACATGAAGGTAGTTTTATAGTTCTTGTAGTGCTGATCATCTAAAAACTCATACCTTTTTGTTAGCTCAAGCCGTAAAGCAACTGAAAGTTTTAGATTGAAAAGGTTTGAAATTAGATGCATATGGATTCTCTATTGAATAAATTCCATCCAGAGACTAACCAATTTGAAATTAGATTCATGCCTTCCCTCCTCTTAACCAAACAATATATCTAAACAAAATCCCTCCCCTGCCTTGAACCAAACACAATACCTAAATATTTTCTTTAACCTCTCCTTATCAATTTCCTTAAGTCATTCTTAGTCTTTTATCTATTTCACATTTCGCATTCTGTAATTTTGAATCTTCCATAATATATCCTATACATTGACATTAGTTGAAATGCATGCAAATGCAAACATAAGCAGCTAAGAGTTAATGTCACATTTTCAAGTTGTTGATTCACTGCAACCAAAGCCTACAGAAAAGGAATGAAATTGATCTACCTTCATTAGATTGATTAAATTCTGTCAAGAGACTAAATTTTTCTCCAATCACTTTCAATCAAATCATTCATAATCTATTCAAATTTCACCTTGACTTCCAATCTTCAATATCACTTTATTACAAGGCATATTTACGTCAGTTAGGAACGTATGCAAATGAAAAGAGAAGTATGAGAGTCTGAAGAACCTGAACAGCATCAGAAACTGTGGTCGACATGTCATATGCAATTTCTTCAAATGTTTCATCTAGGAAGAACACTATTGTTGTAAGCTTTCTCCCGGTCAACAAAGCTTCAATCTCTTCACGTCCAGGAATTATATGTCTGGGACCAGCCTTGACAGAATGCTTCAAAGCATTTAATGAATTTAGTGCAAGTATTTGGATCTCAGAATCAGTAGCCACACCATTTGCTATGTTATGAATGTATTCTGATAGGTAACTGCTAATGTCTTTACTAGGAGACATTGAGGATGCACACAAATACATGAGCTCCCAGGCTTTAATCAAGTATTGCCTATTTTTGAGAAACAAATGTTAATCACTAGCGCAAAAATCACATATGATATAGCTTCAATTATTAAAGGCCCAAAAATATGAAGCATGTCACTCAATACTGAATCTGAAAGTTTCATACCTCTCAGGGTTATTTCTTGTTTGCTTTGATATCTGAACAAAAAGTTCATCTCGTAGTTCTGGTCGTTTCAAATTTTGCTTGTACAGTTTCCCTACAAGCTCAACCCGTTCATCTAAGCTTATAGGAGTTACTCGATCAGATGGATCAATTCCCATATATTTCAAAATTATTTGGAATAATTTTGTAGCCCGGCTTACTAAATCAACATTTAACTTGAGCAATGATGTTGGAATTGGATCCTGCAAAAAATTAAAGTTTTTGCTCTTCATACCACACGTATTTCGAAAAAACTGGTATTTGATTTGATTTTTATTACCTTTTGAAAACTCAACATGTCCTCAAATGTAATCTTTTCTCGAACTTGAGGACCTACAGATCTTTTAGAAAAAAATCCACGTTTCCCACCAGATTGAATTTGCTTCTGCATCAATTTTAAAAATCCATCCACCTATGACAAACAACAGAACAGAAACATGACTAAATCAAATGTTCATGCACCAAAGCAAAAAACTACAAACCATCAGTAGTTCAGGTAATTAGTTAGACAGATAACCGAGACACAAAACTAACAGGGAAGCTATAAAAATTTTAAGAAATTATAGAAATATCTAAATTAAAATATATTTATCTCACCTGGAATCTGTTGATCAAGGGTACAGCTCCAGCGAGTTCTGCTGGAACAGCCATTGACATAGTTGATGGCGTGCTGCAACAAACAAATCAATACCAAGTTACAGAATGGATAATACTGCAAACGACAAATTCTGTTTCTTGACATGAAATTAGCCACTCAGTTCAAAAGAGAAACGCAAAAAACCATGTGCAAGGCGTAAGAGATTGATCATTGTCAAGAAGAACAGAATTCAAGTATATAATGTTTTGAATTTGATAAATGCTTGCCTAGAGGTTAAACTTGCCAGAGTTGATATTAAGTTTCAAGAAAGTACGAGTTACAAATTCAAAAGTATTATCTGAATGTTGTAGAACCGTACCATAGAAGTAAAATAAGATTTTACGGGTTAACAACTAAAATTTGTTTTCGATTCAAACCATACTTTTTTTACATCAAACTATTCTACAGTTTACCGAAGAAGAAAGATATGTGAGATTCCGATACCCAATAATTCAAAGAGAAAATATACTAGATTTTTGGTCCAAATTAAGTTTTCTGAACACTAAGCTGTACATCATCATTTTAAAGAGAGAGAAAAAAATTCAAATTTTCAAAATATCTCCAAAAGAAAGGATGATACTTACGATGGGGCAAAACTGGAGCTATCACTATCATAGTCATCAACATTGATAACAGCAGCACCGTTGTGTGCTGGGGTATCATCATTGCCATTGCTAGAGCCAAAGGAATATCTGCTTGACCTACCGTTTTGAGTCATAGATGGAGGCACATCAGTGATCATCTTGCTTTCAGATTATCTCAAATCAATTAAATCAACAAATTTTGTTCTCCTTTCCCCCTTCAAGCTCGTTCACTGCATAACACAAAGATCCAAACATAAGTCAGAACAACACACAATCAACTAAAAAATAACAGCAACCATTTCAGCCTTGCTGGTATGTAAGAATCCAAACTCAAAAAGAAAGAGAATAAGTATCGTGACTGTTCTTGAAAACTGAAGAATCCTCTTCAAAGAAGAAACGACGAAGAACAATGGAATTATCAGACCCATTTGTCAAATTGAGCAAATTCGCAAGAACGATGAAGGGAAAAGATAGACAGAGTCAGGAACGAAAACGCTTCAAGCATCAAACATAAGATCCACGAAAGTAACAAACTTTAAAGAACCACACACCCATTTGCGGGAACATCCTTGCATTGACCAGAAAATGAGGGGAGAGAGAGATGGAAGCACCCCAGAAACTGAGCTATGAAATTTAAAAGAAAAAATGCAAAACAAAAATAAAAAGGCAACCTTTGCGACAGCAATGAAGTGTCTGAGCTACAATAACATTGGTGTGTTGTGTCTGAGAAAAGGGTGAGGTTGTGTGTAGCAAAGTTGCAATGAATGGAAGAGAGAGAGTAGAGTTTGGTTTGTTTACATGAGAGGAGATGTGGCAAAGTGAGTTTTTGGTGAAGCAAGAAGGAAGTCACGAGTGCATTATATGTGATTTGCCAAAAGGCTTTGAAAAATTTCACTCATCAAAATTACTACAACTTTTCCTTCCCTTTCCTTTATCGCTAAGAATAAAACCAAGTTTGAGAAAAACATCAATGTTATTCTTTCTTTACTCTTTTTTCAAAATATTGTGATAATTAACTCAACCTCCTGTTTGTTGGAACCAATACGCCAAATGAAAACCTTTCAACTCTCTTTCCTTGTTTACTTCACACATAAAAAATTTAGATTCAAAAATTATTACATTTTAATTATTACTTTTGTAGAGTACTGGTATTTTTCACTTTTCTATATTTATATGTTTATATAAATAAGAAAAAGTTGTGCATACAAATGTATTAAATCTAATATATAATAAAGTTATACAAAACTATTAAATATTATATTTAGAAAATTAAATATAGTATAGATATTAGGGTTAATGAATAAAAATAAAATATTATAAACAAATCTATTTTTTCATTGATAACAATTACAATACATAATAGTATATACAATTATTTTAACCTTACTAAAAGGTTAACCATTTGTAATATCGATCTTAATACCACTTTGACTTTTAAATTTAATGTTATATATCATGTGATATAATATTAATATTAATATTAAAATAATAATTTCTGCTGATATATCGTGTATACACAGAAAGTAAACGAGAAAAAAATTATAGTTATGTACGGAAATGATGATTGGATATATGAAGCTAAAAGAGACATGTACCGTGTAAGAAGCACATAATTCGGTTATAGTTTTTTTTTTCTTATTATTATTATTGTTATTACATAAATTAATATGTTAATTGTTCAATAGCATAATTTTTTTATTGTTTATTTAATATATTTATTGAGAGTACAAAAGTATTTTAGAAAAATTATATAAAAGGGTCAGTTTCTTTATTTTCATAACTGTATTTGTAGAAATCTTAAACTAAATTATTTTAAAAGTAAATTAGAAAAAAATATTTTTCTATCAATCATATTGTTGTTACGAATTATCCAGAGACTACCAATATTCTTCCCAGACACATTTTTTTTATCCATAAAACTTTACTCTAAGATTTAAAAAGACCAACTTCATAACCTATTTTTAAAATAAAGAAGTATCAAATCATACACACAATAATTAGTTACTTCCATTCTCTCAGTTTTTTAATCAAGACTTAGTTAAGGTCATACTAGTTTGAATTTATTTGTTTAATAAAATTACACACACATACACAAGGGATTAGGTCTTAAATTAAGCTAAAATTTCATATAAGTTACACCATTATATATATGTTAAAAATATTGTCTACGTAAATTATATATTATATCATAAAATATAAATTATAAAAATTAATTTCTTAACATATTTAAATCTTTAAACTAATTTTTCTGACATTTCAATAAATCTGATTAAAAATCAGACAATGTTTGTTATGTTACGATAAATGTACAATTGTATCCAAAATTGAGTACAATTCTAAAAGATATTCTAAATTACAAGTTGATCAATTAATGATTCATTTTAAAAATTAATTTCTTTGAGATGAAAAAAAAAATCTATTTACAATTTCAATTATATGAAGGGCCTAAATTTTATGAAAATTAATTTTATTTTATAAATAATTAATTATAATATTATTTAAAAAAACAATCGAATTAGATTTTGAAAAATCTCAAATCATTGTAATATAATATTTTTAAATATTTAACACTAAAGTAATTTCAAAATATTAATCTTTGACATTATGAGCTAATAATAAGAGAATAGTTAACTGCAAACAGTAATAAGCATGCCTAGCATTATATTTGGCATTATTTCTTTCTGGCAAAGTGTGTCAAAAGAAAATGCATCAATCGTAATTTGCGATATCCAGTGTCAAGGTCATAACATGAGAAGATAATTTGAGATTTTAAAATATTAAAATTCCAACTATATAATCTAAATTTATTTATTCTTAACGAGTTGAAAATGCAATAAATAATTATATTAAATAATAAATAAAAAGAAAAAACACTAAAAGAAAAATATTTGTTAATTATTTTATTTTGAAAGTAAAGCATTGTTAATAAATCTTTCAAATGAGTTTTATTTATATTTTTAATTGCTAAAGAAAGGAGTTAAAGGATTTAAGTGTTAAAAATTTTTTATTAGATATTCATTTAATAATAACTTAAAATTACTAATAAATCCATCAAATTAGTTTTTTTTTTTAAATTGCTAAATAAAGTAGTGGAAAGATTAGAGTGTTAAAACATATTAGGATATTGGGAGATTCTTATTATATATTAAATAAAAATAATTTAGGTTGATAATATATATATATATATATATATAGACACACACTAGATTTATAACGAATGAGTTTACTTAAGCATCATCTTAAATCGCACCAAAAAATTTCAATTTCTTTAAGTTTTTACGGTAAAAAAGAAAAAATATGTAAGAAAAAAAAATTGTGTTGTAAAGTACTCTAATTGATTTTTTCATAAAGTACTGATGGAGTGCTTATATAATACTTATCATTGTGAATGCAAAATGATTTATTTAAAAATAGTTTTTTTCTTTTTATACGAATTTATTCTTCTCTTGTTTATTTCTATTATTTTTCTCGTATATGTATTTACTTTCGTATTTTTATAATAAAATAATTGATAAAGATAAATTTCATCGTAAAAACTTAAAAATGCAAAGTATCGTTTTAATACATGAAATTCATCAAATTCTTTTAAATTCATAAAATTCAAGTAAAAAATGTGAGTTTATATTTCTCTTATTTATTTTTTACATTTTTTATATGAATTTATTTACGTAATTTTATATAGTAGGATAATTGGTAAAGAAATATATTTAATCGTAAAATGTTAAAATATATAATATTCTTTAAATACATGTTAAATTCATGAATTCTTTCCAAATGAATACATGCTCCGAATCGTAACAAAGATTAATGTAGCTAACATTTCACTTTCACTCTCATATAATATCACAATAAATAAATAAATTATTGTAGTCCCTTCTCTTATCTTCATCGTTACGTACGTCTTGTATTCTACTACTTACCCAAGTGGTTAATCAACTCTCCTTCTCACTATTATCAACATTTTTCAACATCTATAACAATATTTAATTTTAGAAAATCTGATATAAAAAATCATTATAACATTTTTGGTGTGATTGTTTAAAAAAGAAATAAAAAAGAAGATTAGGAGTTGAGTGAGCAATCTATGGAGAGAGGAAGGACAAGCATAAACAAGAAATCATGTGTACATAATTTGAAGGAGCTAACATTGGACCCACAACTTTTGTGTCCCTTTTGTCCTTCCAAAGTTTGAATAGAAAATACATGCATACCAATTCCAAACACACCCCTTCCAATTTGGATTTTCACATTGCCCACTCAAAAACCCTAATTATTCACATTGCTCCTTCTTTTACCAACACTTATCCATCTCAATGTGCCTGTCTTGTCAGGTTTGTTTCAAATCTCCTTTCAATTTTAACTTGCAACTTGTGACCTCTTCATGCTAACTTCTATGATGTTGAAACCTTCAAATTTTAAGGTTGCTACTTTACATAAAACCAATTGCCATTTTTCAGTAGCAATTAACAAGTGAATTTTTAATCTTATAAATTTTATTTAATTTTATACTATGAATTAGTTTTGTTTCTAGTTATTCTTTAACTATAAACTTTTAACTTTTTTGTTTTCTTCTAATCCAATAATACATAAGAATGTACCAGCACATTACCACTTTCATATCTCACATCTCTGAGATGCCTTCTGCAAAATGCAAAGCAAATTATTGATTTTGGAGCAAGTGAAAGTGACAATCACATCACCAATCTAACTGTATCATAAAGTTTTTCTTCCAGAAAATTATATAAAAGAAAGAAAAACATATAACATACCATAACTTTTTTGTAACATTACACATGAGTTAATTGAGTTGTGGGGTTATGCGTGAGGTACTCAAAACAATTATTGAAGATTAACCAGTCCTCGGTATACCATAACTAACAATAAATGTTTTTCCAAAAAAAAGTATATATAAATAAAACAAAAACATTTTTATTCACAAACATGTAATCAACTTGAGTAGAATTGTTATATTAAATATTCAGAATTTGTTTCTTATTATTTGTAATAATCTTCCTCTACTTGAACAGAATCGTTTTTTTAAAAGATACTTATAACCTTTTAAACAAAACATTGAACATGATTACTGCTCGTCAAAAATAATTATAGATTGGCATTTTATTTCTTTTTCAAAGTGTTATTGTTAATTAATTTCTAGTATTAAAATATAATATGTAATATTATATAATCGAGACTGTCACTATATAAAAAATTAAATATCATTAAATCAAATTTAAAAGGTTGTTGAATAGTTAGAGTACTAGATGAATAGTTTTCCTTTTAGTAATGAAAGAATAAGGTACTGAAATACGCTAAATGTTGAAGTGGGTCTTTTTTTCAACAATTTTTTTTGCGGATTTTTCAACATTTTTTCATAATAACTGAATTTAATTAAGACCACACGTTAAATTAAGGAATCTAAACTCTTGAAAATTGAACTTATGACCACACTTTTGATTCCGTTTTCCTATAGCAAAATAAACTTGTTAATAGTTTTGATTTGTGTAAGAATCTGCAAAGAAGACGACATTTCTCTTGAAACAAAAACAGATATATGCATCAAGATTTGCATTTTCGTTTCTAATTTCAAGCGTGTAGAATTTAAGTTGTAGTTTTTTTTAAACAAAAATTATTTTTTTCATTCACAGTAATGTTCATTTGTTTTCCACCAATCCCTCATTAATAGTATCAATTAGTTGACAGCTCAGCAACTACGTCACTATTTACTATTAATCATAAATGAAACATTAATACTTTTCCACATCCCAACAGCTAGCTTTTAGAAAACATTTAACTTCACACTCCAAAATAATGTCATAATCAATTTTTTTTCTTTCAATCCATAATTTTATATTCATAAGTATTTATTTTTGAAGTAGTCTTGCATTCTACAAGTGAGTGAAGTTGACTCATTCACAAAAAGAAAGAGCCAAAATGCATGGAACCAATAAATTGGAAGTGTTGCCGGCCAGGGCCAGTGAAATGCACACACAAAAAACAAGAATGCAAAGAGAGAGGGAAAACATGGGTTTAATTAATGTGGATTTATAAGTTTCACGAGAATGGTGACTATAAATATTTGAGACCCATTGTGCAATGTTTGTTTCAGTGTGTTTGCAGAAGAAAAGAAATGGTTTAAGAGTTTATGAAAGCAACCTTTGAAGTTACTCCAGTCCAACAACCAGAACAGTGCTAGCTACAAGAGTTTGCATTGTCAATTAAGAGAGGCATGAGAAAGTTGGGTAGTCTTCAATTGGGTGGACCAATTGCAAAATCAACCTAAACTTCATTCAAATAATCACTAGTTGTTAGGAAAACAAACTTTTGGTAACAACTTTCACACATTTTGTTTTGTTAACCAAACTTGCTCTCACTTAACGTCACTTTGTTTCTTTTATAAAGACAAATTTATAAAGTGAGAACTTTTTATATCTGTTCAGAAGATAGGTACATTTTGAAGGATTTATATTGAATTTTAACTAGGATATAAATGACACTCTTTAAATAAGAGCAAAATGTTTACTTAAGTTGTATTAAACATTGATAAAAAAAATCGATGTGAAAAATGCTTAAATAGCTTTTAATAGAACATTTTCCCTTATGATTGCAAATATCCCAACATGGGTATATCGGTATAATAGAGGGTAAAGGGATATGGTTTAACGGTTCAATGTTAATGGAAAAAAAATGGTGAGAGTGATTTGTTTGAAATGTGTCTAATGGTTTGTGTGACTATTTTAATGTTCATACTATATAATAATAATTAAAATGTAGATATATGTCTAATAACGATAAATATAAATTATCTAAACACGAGCCTTACAAAATTAATAAACTATATAAACAAGTAGCGTAACACAAAAATACATGTAGAATAAGTTAAAAAAAAAGATATATAACTTTTTAAATTAAATATATTAATATAATACTAAATTATTTATAAAATATCAATCACATCCATTGTCATAAAAAAAAATATTAGTTTGACATTGCTGTTAAAAAAACACCATTTTGACACTACTTTATATTAATAAAATTTTATATATTAATAAAATAATAATATTTTATAATGTTAAATAGGTGTAAAATGTCTTTAACACTTTTCAAACACACATAAAAGCATCAAATACTTAAAATTGTAAAATATACAAAATATAAATGAATCATGTACCCAATAAAACCCCTTTTATTAAAAATTTTCAAGCTACCAATTACTTTTTCACAACATAAATTCTTTGAGTGATATGCTTATTGTTTAGCCAAAATATAAATTGAAATCTTTACCATTTCTCTGTGTTTCTCTGGGTCAAAAAAACGTTCATTTAGTAATATTCTCCAAATCAGAAGCACATGTTTTCATCTTTATTTCACTAAGAAATTAAATTCATTTGACATATTATGTAGAAAAAAATTAGATAGCTCAATATTTAGCATAATTTTTAATGCATTAAACACTTACCCATCAATTAAAAATTCAATTAACTTGAAATTCACAAAATACTTAAAGTTTAACTAACAACAATTTTCTCAAATTTTCAACTTATCATAGTTCACTTAACACTTAAAAACATAACTCATTTAGTTTAAATTGTAATACAAATCTTAACTACTTTACTAGTACTTTAAATAACTCGTCCATTTGCAACTTAATTTCAACAATCCAACATAAAACACATCAATTCCAAATATTTTACGGAACTCATTATCCCAAATCAAATTCAAAACAATATATCTTCACAAGGATACATTAAAAATATTAAAAACTAACCAAATTTTCTAAATTTAAGATTCATCAATCATATTTTTTATATGCATGAAAATCTCACTTAATCAAAATTCTATTCATCATTTAAAACTATACTTAATACCAAGTTGAAGAATTGATTTTTTTTTACTTCTACAATTTCATCACATGTAAAGGTGTTATAAATTTTCAAATTTAAAACATAACTTAAAACATAAATTAAAATAAAAATAGAGTTTGCTTCCATTACCTTGAGTTACTTGTAGATTAATGAAACTACAAATGCAAAGCGAAAAAGAGTCAAAAGCATTAAGAACATTATTAATTCACTTCAAAGATGGAACTCTAAGAATCAAACATCTTACAATCAACTCAAATTCACAAATTTCTCTTTTCTTCTAGAAAGGAGATAAGCTTATCCAAGATTCACAACTCCAACCAAGTGAAACCTAGCTCTTGTTAGCTTGAAGTCCACAAACTCTTAAAATAAAAGGGGAACTTTGGATTTATGGTTGGTTGAAAGAAGAAAGGAGAGCTTGAATGAGAAGGGGAAAAAAGAGAGAATGGAAAATATTTTTTGTTTCTCTTAGAACAAGAAGAGAGTTATTTTTCAAATTGTTAAAAGAAGACCTCTTTTTCTAAGCTCACTGTTTGATTCATTTCTTTTTCCTTTTTGTTTTTAATTACTCTTGGCCTAAATATTATAAAAGCATAAAACGAGCCTAACCAATTAAGATTAAAATCTATTTACTAGTTACTACTTCATTCCAAAATAAGTTACCATATTAAACCTGTCATTAAATAGATTCAAGTTTAACACAAATTAAAGTTAAGTATTATTGTTAAACTAATTCACAAACTTAATTATCACATAACATGAAAAGAACATTTGCAATCTTTTTAAAAGGTAGTGTATAGCATGAAAACCACTGTGAACTATGTTCACTCTGATTGTTGGGGCCCTTCGAGAGTTCCATCGTTAAAAGGCTCTAGTACTTCCTCTCTATCATTTATGATTAGTTGAGGATGAATTGAATTTTCACAATAAAGTAAAAATTTGAAGTTTTTAGTTATTTCAAACAATGGTCGACTCTTATGCTTACTCAAACTAACAAGAAGTTTAAGCACATAAGGACAAAGATTGATTGAAACTATGCTATAGGGAGTTTCATAACTTTTAAAGAAATGAAGACATTATGTGACAATATATTGTTTGTCATACTTTACAATAGAATGATTAAGTTGAAAGATTAAAAAAAACCATGTTAAAGAGAGCAAGGTGTATGTTGTCTTATTTTTGTTTGGATAAAAGGTACTCAAATGAGGGTGTCATCACAACCTACTTTTAGGTGAAACATTCTCTGACTATGACTAATGGATTCAAAAATCTTATTAAGATGTGGTCTTGTAAGCCAACATACTACTTAATGTTAATGATGCTTGGTTGTTTATGTGAAAACAGAATAAACACATGAAGGGAATGTTGAATTGTGTTTATATTAAATTTTAAAAACTTTTCATACATATGTCTGATGAACCGTGATAAACAGAACTTCACCTTTTGTAGTTTTGGTTTTTCTTAAAACCTTTTTGAAACAATTTTTTATAAATACTCTCCTTCTTAAGTTAGTATCAAAATAAATAATCATGTAATGTAAAATACATAAGGAAGTGAGAATAATATTCAACATTTTTATTGGTTTATTTGTCACAACATACTACATCAAGTATCGATTGAGTTCCACTAGACATATTAACACTAAAAAGTATATTCAAATATTATTTGGGTTTGTAGGCACTTTTGACTAACCCCTTGAGTATTATTTGGGCTTGTGACTTTTTTTGGCTAACCTCTCGAGCATTCTTTCCATAAGTCACTCCTATCTCAACCAAGTATTCTTTCATAAGTCACTCCTAACTTCACTAAGTATTCTTGTACAAATCACTCCTAATTTCACTAAGTATTTTTGTGTAAGTTACTCTTGACTTGACCAAGTATTTCACTAGCCACTTTTGACTTAATTAAGTATTGTTTGAGCAACAACTACTCTTGGCTAATAACTGAGTATTCTTTGCCAAATAGTCACTAGTTAAGATACAATTTTTTTGTGATGAATGATTAATAGTTATTGTATGGTTATTGTAGAAAGAGAATTGGATCTAGAAACTACAAGGTTATTGTATGGTTCGAATAGTGGTACAAGAGATTTAACTTGTACATCATCTCTCATGATACAACAAAAGTTCTTATGACGTTTGTATTTATTGCAAGAAGGTAAATTCTAATGTTTATATTTTGTCAGATGTAGATGATATGCTCATAGTGTCTATAAACAAGGTGGAGATAGTTGAAGTCATTGTTGAGTAATGAATTTGAGATGGAAGACTAAGGAGCTTTTGAGAGGATATGAATACAAGGCTTATAGAAGGAAACTAATATCAATTATGTGATGTTGTCTTTATGACAAGATTAAATTGTTAGAAGGAAAAAAATATAATTATTTGATTATGACAAGAATCAAATTATCATCAATTCTGTTTATTTTTTGTTTTATGAGAATTTCAGGTTGTAATAATTTTCTTTATTTTCTTTTTTTAGCTATACCTATGATGGATACATTATTTGTATAAATTCAGCTCTTTGTTTTTCATCAATACATAGAAAAACAGAATATTTTCATTCTCATATGCTTTGTTCATTTTTTTCATAATAGAGCTCATTGTACAATTTTGGGCATGCTATATGTGGGATCATGCTTAGGACAATTTTGACATGAGTGGTGTTAAGTCAGTTGTTATACACCATTAACATCATCTATTAGTTTATTTGTAGCCAGTACCACTCTTTCATAATCTAAGAAGGAATACATGGCTTGTGTTATGTATGCTAGTGCAATAGGAAGTTTGATATATGTGATAATATGCACTAGATTAGACTTTTCTCAAACAGTTAGTATGGTAATTTTGTACATGGTTAATTCGGGAAAAGAGCAACAACTATTGGTGAAACATATATTTAGATATCTTAAGGGTACATCTGATGTGGGTTTCATCTACAAGGGTAACATTGGATGTACCCTTCTTGCATATTCATATTTAGAACATGTTGGTGATCTACATGCAAGACGATCTATAACAAGTTATGCTTTCACAATTGAAATTTTTTTGTAGTCACTTAAAAGTAATTATGCAACCTATAGTAGCTTTGCATACTCCTAAACCAAATAAATGACTCTCGTAGAGGTTTTAAATAAGGTAATCTGACTTAAGGGTCTTACTGTTGTTATGAGATTTTCAGAAAAAGAGAGTTGTTGTCTTTTTGTGATATTCTAAGTATAATTTGCTTGGCTAAAGATTAATTTCATCATGAATGAATCAAACATATTCAAGTTATGTGTAATTTTATATTGGTATGAAAGAGAAAACTGTAGTGTTTGGAAATGAAGTGCAGAAGATTGGCATAAAGAGAAATCAACTGATATGTTCACCAAACTTACTCCCAACAACAACTTCATGTAGTGTTTGGGATTGCTCAATATTGATTGATGGTAGCAAACAACTATTAATACTTATCTCAAAGAAAACTCTAGTAAAAGTGGAGAGTTGTTTAATTTGACTTCTCTCTTCTTCGCATACTGGTGATTCGTCTAATGACAACAACATGTGGTTGGTGTGATCAATAGAGTTCATTTGATGAACATTTCTATTGTTTGAAACACTAACTTTAGTCATGACTTTTTTAAATGATTGTTAAATTAGCTAGTTAAACTTTTTTGTTATTCTCTTTTGTAGTTAGTTACAATTGTAGTCAATTTATAAATAAATGAGTTAGCAAAAAATTGGATTAACAAATGTATAATTTGTTATTGGTCATCTTCTTAATTAATTTTTTTATATTTGATTATGTGTATTTTAATCTATAAACTAATGTTTAACATATTTTTATTTATTTGTTTTACATGCTACCTACTTTTTTTTTCTATTTTAATAATTCTTGAACAGACTTATAACTCTAAATCATATGTTAAACCTTTTTTTTTTTTTCAGAAAACTAAAAACTCATTTTAAAAACAACAAGTGAAACATGTCTAGCTTTTAAAAAATATATAATGAATAAAGATTATGATTTTAAACTAATAATTTTTTTTTACATATTGTTTGAAACACCATTTGCATATTATTCAAATCATACCAATCCATCAAAATGATATATAAGCTACGTGTTGTTAGGATATTTCCATTGTAAAATTTATTATTATAAGTTTAAGATTTGATTCTTAGGACGTCAAGTAACACCAACAAGACTTATTGTCATATAATCCATTTTACTCTCATATCTCAGTTGGCAGCGTCACGGCAAACAAAATTGCTTTTCTTGACTGTGATATTCACTTGATCTGTACATGTGCATCTTTCACCATCTTAAGAATCTTCTAAACCAAAATGGACGCCCACCATGTGTTTGGTGGAAAACTCTTGTTGTAGCCACTCTGAACAGGACTCCCACAACCACATCTAGCACCTTTTATTGCATTTCCTATAGATGCTAGCTACTCAAAATATATCTACCATGAGTCTACCCTCTATCATCTAACAGAGTTATTTACACTCTATCATCTTTCTAATATATCCAAATGGGCTCTTGAGTTTAACACCCAATCAGACAATGAAAACTGCATATCACACTTTACTTTGCTTAAGTACCAAACATAATCATTATGAGATCAAAATCCGCCGTAACATTTTCAGCAAATTTGTGCATTAGCCCAATTGGCCATATCCCAACATAACACACTGATTTCTTTTTTCCTTTCACAATTCAATAACCCATAATTGTGTAAGAAGTTAGGCTGGATATCATTCTGCAAAACTGATCTTATTCCCCACCACTTCAAAACTAATATTAATCCATTAAAATTCTCATTATTATAATTGATTAGTTAAAGTCGATAAGAATTTGTTTTAATAACTTTTAACAAATAATATTCCATTATTTTGCTATTGAATAACACCTAAGTATGAGCTTGAAAAAAAAATATTAAAAGGAAGTTTAATAGATTAAGTCAGAGAAAGAACTATAATAAAAAACAAGTTTGTGCTCCATTTTTAAGTGAGACAAATAATTCATTAAATAGAACTTAAGGAGAAAAAGAGTGAGAGCTGTAAAATGGTGTGAGAATCTCTAAGAGTGTATTGCTTTTCTGTTTTCAAATCTTTGAGTTCACATGATTGGATTCAAAATTGTGATGATGGATGTGTATGTCATCACCTAATAAACAAGTGTTAATTGTCAATCCATCAAAATGTAGGTGATATCTTTCTTATGATATTTTTTATTTGTTTCATCAGTTTGTGATATTGAAAAAAAGATTTCCCAAGTGGACCTAGTCGTAGGGTTCCACAAGAAAATTTCAAGATTCTTGCAGTGTTGAAGAAGCTTGAGGGTTAAGGGTCTGCAACTTTTTTTGCATGGGTATATTTGTCATTCGGCCAAGATCTCTAATGTAAATTGATTCATTAAAAAGCACACAAATGTAAGATTGATTTTAAGAAGATCATAAGAGATCCTAGGATTAAAAGAAAATGGGATAAGCAATTCACCCATTCTTAATTAACTGTTATTGTGTCACCTATCCAAGTCAACTTTCCTATCTCTTCTGATTCATAGCCTAATATTCTTAAAGTCTTTCAACCAATGTTCTCACTTTTGTTAATAAACTAAACATAAGTACTATTTCAAAAGCGTTTCTGGATTTCATCTTTTCATCTTACAACAACCTTGCTATAAAGAGGTACAAATAATTTTGGTATAGACAGTTACACAAAATATCTAAATGACAAATACAAGTTCAAGAATATCTCTGAAAGAAAATAATAGTTTAGAAACTTAATTGAACATTATTATAATACAAATAATTACAGAATAATTTAACCTATTTTTATTAATAAATTAAATAAAACAGTGCAAAAAACAAAAAAAAGAAAGGAAAGAAAGTGATATTTCGTAATATACAAGATTGCTGATACATCATGTCAAATTGAAGGTGTAATGCTACACCATTTGGGGTAGCAAATAAATCATGACCAAAGACTGACCAAACTCTCTTTAGTTTGCAGTTGCAAAAATGTTAAGACAAGAGACACTATGCTCTTTATTGAGCCACATCACACCAATAGATTATAGAAGGCAGGTAGCTACTGTTCATTGGTGTTTGTCAGAAAACTGCAAACTATTTAAGGCCGCCAAATTCATCAAGGAAATACCTCTGCGGTGCCAAATGTATTTGACCAGGGTTTTGTTTTTCCAAAAAATATGACACCAGACAACAGGAAAATATTTTTTCTATTTTTAAAAAGATTTATAGAACATAACAAAAGAATATATCGAATATTATAGGGACAACTTTTTAATCCCACATACCAAAATCTCACTCATTCTTTTCACTTTTATTCTATTGTATACTGAAATCTAAAGCTGTGCTCACTATTATATATTATTTTCAATTATTTAACTGCTCAATAATAATAATAATCTATTGTGAAACTGAGATTTGCACACATCCTCCATCCACATGATGCACATATCAAACTTTCCTTATTGCAAAGACAAATATAACTGCGCCAGATATTTTCAAACCACATTTACTGCAACTCAGTTTTATGCGGAACTAGCCTCAGTAAGTTAGTTTTAACTTGTTAAAAATAATTGATTTTTCTTCTCTTGTAAGTTTTTGTTAAGAAATTTATTATTTATCCGAACTGATTCTAAACTTATAAGTAGATCATGCACAACTTTGACTGTAAGTTTAATTTATAAATGCAATCATTAATATTTGTTTTGCCCTACCTGAAGGCCCTACTCATGCATTCTGCTAACAAAATTTTGAATTTCTCAAAGGCAGAATGATACTGTCTGCCCTTGTTTTCTGGTCTTAGCAGTAAATTTATTAGCAAAACAGAGAGTGATGATGGGACCACAAGGAAGGGAGCAAACCTAATAGGACCAGCACCATGTGGACAAATAAATACGGACGATACGACAGACACATCATATGAAATGAAACCATGGTTAGGATATATAGTACATTACACAGAAAGAAATGTCCTAGGTGATAATGACACTACTAAAATGCCAAGGATCAACGTCCATGCTTGTTTGGAATCGAAATCTTTATTCTTGAAATGAAAGTTTGGATTTTAAAATACAAGCCCATCTAATTTTGGGCTGTACATCTACCCTACAAAATTTGTATATATTCTAATAAATGAAACTTAATTTTAAAAAACCGAAGAGTTCTCGCTCAACAATCAATTACAACAACAAAGAATGATTCAATATCTAAAACACCTTAATTTCTGACTCAAACCTACCTATGACCTGAGAAAACTTTTACCAAAACACCTTAATCTCTCCATTGCAGCATGGATTTGCTCTGAAATTGTGGCGTAGAGACATCTTTGTGCTGCTTCATCCAAACCATCACAAGTGCTGGGCCATCCAACAGTTGGGAATGACTCACTACGAGATTGGGAAATAGCCTTTTGCCTCATTGCTGGAAGGTCAAATTCAATTGGATCGCCAATAATAATGTCAATTTTCTTATTCCATAATGGTAAAGGAGGTCGTCTGCCAAACATATATTTCTCTGGCATCACCTAGAAAATATAACCAGAATCCATCATCAATAACCAGAATAAGCATACAACATAAAACATAATAACTGTTCAATTATTAATCTAGTAAGAACTATATAGATCAAAACCATGCAGAGAAAAACCGTGAGGAAGCTTGCCTATTTACTATTGGACATCTATAGCGGTTACGTTGGGACAAAAGACACAGCAATGATAAAAACTGTATAATAAGAGAATTAATGAAAGCAGTCTGTCAGAAATCTACAAAATCACTCAAATTTACAAATATGTATCACTAGTAACAATAAGACGATTGCTTAATGCAGATCAAGTCCCCGTTGTGCAGAAATATTATTAGTGTGCCTTCAGGCCAATATAATATTAAATTATGAAAATTTACCAAATATAGGACTACGCAAATCTTCATCTTTTTCCTTAAAGAATTCTCACGACTTTAAACATAGCTATCAATCTTCATACGCTGGTGTAGTGGCTGGCCCCAAAAATCCTATGCACATATTGTTCATTTATGCCTCTGAAGACCGAACTATCATACACAAGAGGTGGGAATGAATCCATTCTAGCCTAGCCCGAGAGACCTAAAGGTGAAGAAGATTCCTTCCTTGCCCAACCTCTTTGGATTTTTACCAGCCGTACATTTATGGTGTATTGAACAGAGAGAATAATAACAAGCTCATTTAAGTCTGAACTGACGAGAAAAATTCTGCTGACTTCCCAAATTTTGCCTAGTCCTTTATTGGTTGCAGAGTAGGCATCAATGTGACAAAGGTTCTAGCGATAAGGGAATAGGTTCTCAGCACTTGGGGCAAATAATGCTTGGCCTGCTCAATGCAACCCAGGTCCAAGCTACAAAAGGGTGTAGGAGTTTGATATTTAGTCCTTAATCAAGCCACAATTGAATGACTCACAGTTAAAAGCGAAAAAGTATATAAAAAAACTCTTCATGATATTAGGGGGAAGACTTAACAATAAATAGGCACCAGTCTTGATGTGCCCAGAAAGTTAAAATAAGAAAAGAGATAGACAACTCTGGGTTCATAAGTAGAAACACCACAACCTAAAGAAACCTAGTTGCATTCCTGCCACACTCTAGAAATGGAGAACTGAGACTGATAAGAATTCAGTTAATTCACCACTAAGTAAAAACCCTTACTTAGATAAGAATTGGGTACAACTGCAATAAGCAATCTGAATAAACTTCACTCAACTGAAAAAACTCCATGATATCAAGTCTTGAGCAAAACATAAGCATAGATAACAACAAAAGTCCACAAAACAATATAACTTACAGTTTTAAATATTTAACAATAGTCAATACTATTATTCAGATGCTGGAGTACGCTGGAACATTGCCCGGAACAGACACAAAGTGGCCACAAACACACACAAGGTCTACTTAAGAGAAGATTTTATTTCAGTGATGGGGGTTGCCGAGCCTCAAAGTCTTGAGAGAGTAATGGTGGGAGGGAAACAGAGACCACAATGGAGGGAAAGTAGGGAAAATCCTAAATTTCCGAAGGTCAGAAAAGTGGGTCGAATTTCATTTTTACCTGAAAAATGACATTGAAACAGGGCCAAAAGGGGGAGTTTTACCACCCATTGTCATTGTGCTACGCTAGCATATGAAAATCTGTGATTTTGTCTGAAATTTCAGCACTGATCCCAAAACACTTTATGAAGGAAGTTTTGTTGCAGCCAAGGACCGCTCTATGCTGCTACAGCACTACTACATCACTATTGCAAGTGATCATTAAGACAATAACCACAAATTTATGTAGAAATAATTTGTTCTCTTGTTAATGATAATACAAGAGTGCATATATAAGCAATAGGATTATAACTTATATTAAAACATAAACATTGTTATGAGCAACTTATAAGTATAGCATAGTGAAAGCCTAGAGAAGGAAGCAAGCATGAGAAAAGAAGCCTTGGACAGAGCAAACACAGAATGTGTAGAGTTAGAGTGCAGAGTCATGTTCTCAACACTTATTTTTAACAATCAATAGTCCTTGAAACATTGATAAATGTTCAATGCTGTATTCATAGTTCCAGTTAAATGGTTATTTTGCAACATATTTGATAGTAATATAAAAGCTGTTTTCCTTGCAAGACAGTGTTGTTCGTCTAGAGGATATAAATGCTTTCATCCCAAATACGTCAACAATTGGAGACGGCTTATCACAGAGGCTTTCTTATTCCAACAGACTAGATAAATTGACAGTGCTACAACTGTAGTAGAAAACATAACTACATGTGTGATATATAATTTTTAGGGAAAGCAGAGAAGTTCTGACATACCTCGTGAAAACCATGATGGAAAATTGGCAATACGATTGGAGTTCTAGCTGCTCGAACAATTAGACTAGCAGTTCCCCATTTCAACCGCCTTATAGGTGCCTCTTCTTGATTCACCTTTCCTTCTGGAAAAGTATGCATCTGCCATAACAAATTCATAAATGATATATCAATTTTGCTTCAGTAAAATCCCCATTTGAGTAGTAAAACAGTGTGCCAGAATCTAGTTAATTAAAGCAACAATTTTAGAGAACTTCTGAAAATAGGTCTCTTATGACTTTAGTATACTAATTTACAATATGAACCTTATAAACAATTGCATATAAAAATTAAGTAAAAATGGCTCTACTGATGATTGGTCTTTTGTTTTTCTTTTTTGCACAAAATAGGAAAGAAAGTTTATGTTTAATTTGGCTTAAAGGAAAATGTTTCATAATAAATGTTTTCCCTAAATCAGAGGCACAGGCATCTTTATACTTTTGTGATTTTCTATTCATAAATGTAAACAATCATTCTAAACACTGTTTACCCAGTGGTTAAGATCAGTGTTAATAATAAAATAAAAAGAAAAACAAGCACCACTTGCATCAACCAGCACTGATTTACAGTGACCCAGTTGGAAAATCAAGTAAACAGGAATTCATCCCCTTTCTTACTCCTCCATTCCCTACTTCAATTCAGGTAAAAAAATGCATCAAGCATGGCATGAAAAGAAATAAAACAATTTGCAGTCTAGAGTTCTTATGTGCTACAGCAGAGAATGGTTGCTGAAGCTTTGGAGATCTAGGAAATCACCAACAAGAAGTGGGTTTGGTTTAAGATTTGATCTTCAATAAAAAAGCTGAAAAATTCAATAGAAAAATAATCATAGAAGACCAAAACGAAAATGAAAAGTTCTTCCCAATCCAGAAAACACCTACAACCTTAGAATCAGTTTCCTAACTCCTAAACTATTACTATTATTACTATTATCATGAATAAACAAATTTCTCTCCTGTATATACACATATTCTAGGAAACATTAACTCCTGTCTAGGAAACATTAACTTCCTGTATATTGAAATTAGAAGTTGCCGCCATGATGCAGTGGGGATACTGCATTGCAGGCAAAAGCCAGCTGTAACTAATGTGGTTGCAGACTATAGCTGCATCATGTGATAAAATCCACATATACAAACTTAGACTGGCCGACTATATCAAGGAAGTTTCACCACAATACCAAACCTATCTAAATAAACTATCTCAGGATTTTGTTTTGACATGTCTGCAAGTCACTCGTCATAGGAAGATGAATAACAAGTCACAACAACCATGGCCATCATGCAACAAAATAACCGGCTTGTAGAGCTCTATGTAAAGACAGACTGATATTTGTTGTATTTTTCGTAAGCTTCAGAGCACAAAAGGGTAAAAGAAGAAAAAAGAAAGAAAAGTACAGCATAGATACTTGCTAACACTTTCCAAGAGTAAAGCTTTTCCTTGGCAAATAACTGAACAAGAGAATAATTTTTACATCCTTTCTCCTCTAATAAACCCCCTGTATAATTGTTCACATTCTGCTATGCCGTTTGGGTGATACTCAGTTAATAACTCCTCTAGCCATCTCAACCACTTTCTTTGGCATTCTGTGTATACCATCTAAACATTTGAACCACGAGAATTGGTCTACCATCTGTCATTTAGGATCATGTGTCATATTTTAGGTTACTAACATGACTTTGGAAAGTTTGTAATCCATTCAAAATCAACATCCAAAATAATAAGAATACAAAAGTATTCATAACAACACTAGAAGGTTACAATAACCAATACCTTAACATAAACTACCCAAAATATCATCACAAAAGTGTTAAGCTTTTGAGGGAGGAAAGTATTAAATGTTACATAGATACCCATTCTCCATCATTTAAGCGCTCAAGAGCTTCATTCATGTGCTCTTGATAAATTCCACCGCCTCTTGTAATAGGTATGCATTTCCCTGTGCAAGTTATCATGTTAGAAACACCAAAACAACAGTTTTCTATAAAAACAACTAGATATACTTTTCAGCATATTATGCATAATTTATAATAAGCTTCAGCCCAAATCATACAAAATAGGTAGTGGTAAAGCATCACATTAACCTTCCAATTAATTCAAAACTTCGTTAGCCTAGTGAAGTGTAACGGACTTAATTCAATGCAGCGAAAGCATATAGACAACAAGGCTATTTCTTTATCCACCTGCAAAACTCAAACTGCACCCCATTTTTTACATTCCTTAATACACTTTCCGGAATGTTAAAAATGGGTGCATACGAGTTTTGTGGGGTGTATAAAGTTAAGTCCAGATAACATACTAAAGGACTTCAACAGAATCAACACAATGCGATTGGACAGGGACTTTGCATATCCAGCTATTAGATTCGTTGAAGAAAGAACCTAATAGTTGATATATTCAACAGTGTTTTCATCAATTTTGTTTTTCTTTTTTAAAAAAATTGATCAAATATACAAAGGTTTGGAAATGACAATAGCCTTTCCTTGCAAGAGCAGTCCAGAAGAAATAACAATTTAATTATTTGTCAATTACCAGATGTCATTGTTATAGAAACACAATAAATAGGAAGAGAAATTACTAGACTTACCAACCCGAAAAATATAGGAATAGAGGGCATTTCTGAAGCATATATCTTCAGCAGCGAGAACCCATCGAGCCAACTTAGTATCAAAGATGGGAAAACCCTTAAAACCCCACATGGCCGGATCATCCAAACTGCACCATTCGGATTCACAGATAAACATAAAAAAAAAAGAAAAAGAAAAAGAAAAAGAAAGATCAAGAGAGAGTGTGCTGACGTGGACATGTGATTGCTAACGGTGATGAGTGGGACACGGCGGGGTCTGGAGCGGACGAGGCGGAGGAGGGTGTCGGCGTTGTGAACGGAGGTGGTGTTGAGAACAGACGACACCGTTTTGGCGAACGCACCCACCAGCGCAATCACAAGTTTTCTGGGAATGCCTCCCAAGTGATCCGGCCTCGCCGCCCACCCCATGGTGCGTGACATTTTACGTTGGTAAGAATTGGGCACAAAGCTCACTTCACCACACTACTTGTTGGGATGTTACGGCAAAATGTCTCTCAGCTAATTTCTTTTTTCCTAATATCTCTAAGCTAGCTTCTTGTATTTTCTGGGAACTTAATAAAAGTATTGACAGTTAGTTGATTTTTCTTTTGACTTTTCACCCTATTCATAAATACGAAAGTACTTAACTTATAATCTCATATCCCTCTTAATAAGTGGTTATAGGTGAGTTGAGCATCTTATCATTTCTAGTCTTTCATTACTCTCTATTAAAATGTGGTTTATTTTATAATGTTTTTTAAGTGAGATGTTTTATTTGATGATTAGCATAAATATATATTTATAAAATGGAGAAATAAATTTATTCTTATAATAATTTTGTATCTTAATTTTATCTCATGTTAACATTAATATATTCAATCTCTTGAAAAAGTCTTTAATATATTCAATCTCCTAAAAAAGTCTTTAATATTTAAGTCTTAACTTTATGACTCTCTATATGTAAGAGATATTTTATGTCTTGTTACTTATGATTTAATCATAAAAGGTATTAATAAAAAAAATCTAAATCATTGATTGAATTAATGTTCCAAACTTGAAATATAAGAGTTACAAGTTTAACTTAACTCTCATTTCTGATTACCTAAACTACAATAAGGATTATGCTTTCAACATTAAGATGTCACATCTTTATGGTTGTTCGAAGAAGAATGTAAGAAGTTTAACTATAGGGGATATATTATTACATTACTTATATCTTCACACTCTTAGTCCACATAGTTGTAACTACACATAGCTATTACAAGACGATCTTCTCATGGTGTGGGTGATGAAACATAACATTCTCATCAATTGGTTGTACCATATCATACACACACACACTTACTTTCAATATTACAATCAGGTATTTTAAAATATATTTTTATGTTTTTTGAATTTACTTTCTCCCTGAGATCTCGAACTTAAGTGCTTAAATTGAAAAGGATTAATCAAATCCATTAAACTACTTAAGTAATCTCATGACTAGTAGTAAGAAGTTTACACAACATAAATGAATTTTTTACTTCTAAAAATACATAATTAAAACATGTATAATTTTAAGATTACTAAAAGAAAAGGTATTTTGAAATACCTCATTTTAAAATATACTTGTGTGTGTGTGATAAGAAATTTAAATATTATTATAGCTGAACTATCCTAGATAAATTAATTGTGTCTTAAAGATATGTATTTTCGATATTTTAAAATATCTCTTATTTTGAACTCACTCCCTCTCTCAAAATCTCGAACCTCCCTCTCTCAAAATCTCGAACCTAAGTGCATAAGTTGATAATGGATAATCCAAACCACTAAACTACTTAGTTGATTTGTAATAAGAAGTTTGCACTGCATAAATGATTTTCTTACACTTATCACATACATAATTAAAAAAATTTAATTCTTAAAAATTACTATAAAATGTTATTTAAAATTTTCTTAATATAAAAATACACATTTTTACCACCACAAGTATCTTTTGAGGAGATAATAAATTCATTGATGGATTTGTATTACTACAACACTTTGAGTCAAAATTAATATTTCTTAAATTCAATATGGATGGATTATTAGAGTTATTACTAACCAGTATCTTTTGGAAAAATAATGAGTTCATTGGTGTGTCTATGACTTTTGTTTGTATTATTACAACATTTTAGTCAAAATTGTAAACTTTCTGTCACAGGTCACCTAAATAGCTTAATGATTTGGATTACTTCTTATCAATTCAAAACACTCAGGTTCAAAATATGTATATAAATGAATTCAAATAACAAGGATATTGAAGTATTTCAAAATACCTTTTTTTTTAAAATTATATATATAATTAAAAGTAACATAAAATGATTTTATATATTATAAATTTCTTGTTGTAGGTTACGTAATCCAAAAAATATAATCCTTTAAAGCACAATATTTAATTCATCCAGTATACTTGAACCATATGATAGTATATTATCAAAATATAATTTGATATTTTAAAATGTCTCTTTATTTTCTTAACTCTCTTTCTCTTATCTATATGGTTTGAAGTTATAAAAAGCATTTTACAATACTTAAAATAATTTCATCTTCTATATTAAAAATACTTAAGATAGAGAAAATGAGTTAAAAATAATAATGCAGTAGTATTTTAAAATACTTTTTTTTATTAATAGTAATCCAAAAGTATAATTTTTAAAGCATATATTTAACTAATCTAATATACTTTAAGTCATTTGATAATATTTATCAAAATACTATTTGATATTTTTTAAAATAACTCCTTATTCTTTTTAACTCTCTTTATCTTATACTTGATTGGAGTAGTAAGAAAGTTACAATACTTTAAATGATTTCATTTTATATATTAAATTAATGTAAATTTTATTAGATGACTGAACTGTTAGACATATTAATTTTGCCTTAAAAATATATAATTTCAATATTACTATAAGGTATTTTAAGATGCATTTTTATGTTTTTTGAACTCACTATGCCTCTAGAAATATATAGTACATAAATAATTTTCTTTCTTAGTTATGTATATAATTAAAAAATGTATAATTTTAAGATTATTAAATAAAAGGTATTTTTAAAAATGAATAATTTTAAAATTATTAAATAAAAGGTATCTTAAAATACCTTTCTATGATTTTTTGGACTCTCTTCTTGTTATTTACAAGTTTGGAATCCGAATGCTTAAATTGATAGAAATAATTCAAACTATTAAGATTACCCATTTTAAGAAGTTTACAATATATAAAATAATTTTCTTACTCCAATAATATATATGTGAAGAACAAGTGTAACTCTCATTTTAAAGTTATATATTTATTTTTAAATTTTTCTGAATTTTTATTGTACATTTTAACAATCTCCAACAAAACTAGGCAATGTTTATATATATATATATATATATATATTTGGATATGAAGTCAAGAGTTAAAAAACTTTTTAAAAACTATTAAAAGTGCATAATATTCACTTGTCTTGTTGGAAATGGTTAAAAAATAAAATACAAACACATAAAAATTTGATCCAGGGAAACATACAACTTACTACATAACAATCATTGTGTTTATTTTATCATTTAATCTTAAAATAGGAGTTAAACTTGTTCTCCTAGTATATATATGTGCTTATATAATATTTAGATGTCTTAATATAGTTGACTAGATATTTGGTGGTGTTCCATAAGCATCGTACACTCCCTTCAACATACTCAACTTCTCAAAGGAAAAAACAAATATCAAAGTTGTTCTTAAAATAATATGATTTGTTATAATATGATCTTTATGGCAATACAGAAATAATATCACTTTTCAACAGGATCATTTAAATTTTTATAAGATTATAAAATTTATTAAGCCTTGGATGTGGATTTCAATAAAAAAAAAAGATTTTTATTTCTCTTTTGTTAAATGGTTTTTCAATCCTTAACCACCTTATATTTAAATTTTGTTTTTGTTAAAATACTCTTTGAAATGTTCTTAATATAAAATTTGTTAAATTTAATGATATAGACACATTTTTACCACCACAAGTATCTTTTGAGGAGATAATACATTCATTAATGGATTTGTATTACTAGAACACTTTGAGTCAAAATTAAAATTTCTTAAATTTAATATGAATGGATTATAAGTGTTACTACCTATCAGTATCTATGACTCATCTTTATACTTCAGGAAAATAATGAGGTCATTGATGGATTTGTGACTCTTACTTTGGAAAGATAATGAGTTCATTGGTGAGAGTCTGTGACTTTTGTTTGTATTACTACAACATTCTTAATCAAAATTATAAACCTTCTGTCATAGGTCACCTAAGTAGCTTGATGGTTTGGATCACACCTGTACAAAATCCCTTAAGAATATTGAGGTATTTCAAAATACCTCTTTTTTAAATTATATATATAATTAAGAGTAATATAAAAGAAATTTAGTTAAAAAAAAAAGAAAATGAGGTATTTTAAAAGTAATCCAAAAAATATAATTTTTAAAGCACATATTTAATTAATCCAATATATTTGAGTCATTTGATAATATATTATCATAATATAATTTATATTTTAAAATACCTCTTTATTTTCTTAACTCTCTTCCTCATATATATATATATAGTTTGAACCTATAAATAGTAGTCTACAATACTTAAAATAATTCCATCTCATATATAAAAAAATTAAGAAATATATTATTAAAAAATGATTTAAATAATTTAAAATATATTATTTAAATTATAATGTTTATTTAAGTCTATTTTTTCATTTTATGACTAAACTATTTTAAAATATTATATGTAATTATTATTTTATTAAAAATAAATAATAGAATTAAATAATCAATTTATTAATAAAAATAAAAATTAAATTTTAAATACCTTAAATTATATTTTCTATAAATTAAATTTGATGTTATGTAATAGTTAAGGGTACTTATTTAGATTAGTTTGTATTTATTAGTCACTTGAAGAGATAAATATCCTTAACCATTTTTTTGTTAAAGCACTTTTTATATTAATGTTATATTTATGTTTTTTTCTTTAAATAAAAAAATATATATCCTCACTTTTTATTTTTTCATTGGAATATTATTGAAGTAATATGAATTGGACTCACTATATGAAGACTCAAACTTTAAAACATTTTCATGTCCCTCTACTTTCTTTCAAGACATACAAAATATTACAAATTTCTTTTTTTTTTTGAAATTCTCTTAATACAAGATTTATTAAATTTAATATGAAATTAACTATCAATGAAACAATTATCTTTTTGAAAGACAATGAGTTCATTGGTGGATTTATGATTCTTATTGATGTTACTACAACATTCCAAATCAATATTTTAAACTTTGGTTTGTGTACCAGTCAACTAAGAAGCAATTCAAACCATCAAATTAATAAGTGACATGTGCTAAGGAATTTACAATATTTATAAAAAATTAATTTTATCTTACTCTTAATAATATAAAATTACATATACATACATATATATATATATACACATATATATGTATGTATATACATACATATATATGTGTTTACACATATATATGTATGTATATACATACATATATATGTGTATATATATATATATATACATATATG
>Ga0209489_100680_pt1 | contig 66267 bp, 38 predicted proteins | sample SiratrowhiteBW_FD_187527 | JGI IMG/M metagenome (GOLD analysis project Ga0209489, IMG submission 187527) | Root nodule microbial communities of legume samples collected from California, USA - Siratro white BW (SPAdes) (version 2) | ecosystem: Host-associated > Plants > Roots > Nodule | place... | reverse complement strand
TATATATAAATATATATATATATATATATATATATATATATATATATATATATTAGGAAAATAGTTAGAGTGTTTTAGGAATTCTGACCTTTAGTGAATAGTAAATCTCTTTTATACAATAAAAATGATTACTGATTTTTTTTTAAAGTATGGCATTATAAACTAATAAGTTTTTTACATATTAAAAGAATTTTAACAAATATTTTAGAGATTTTGATCACATGAATTAATAATTAATAAGTTCTTTACCTATGAATACAAGAGTCAACAAGTGTTATAAAAATTATGATACTAAGGATTATCAAGTTTCATACACACAAGAAAAATACTAATAATTACTTTAGGGATTCTGATCTTAAGAACTAACAAGTTTCTTACATATGAGAAAAGAATGGTTAACATATGATCCGAGTGACCTAATAAGTTATCTGAACACAAAAAAATGACATATATGTACTTGAGAAATTCAAAACCCGAAAACTAACAAGTATGCTACACATGTAGAAATGGATTGGAAGTCACGAGAATTCTTATTTCAATACCAAAAGAACCGCACGAAAATGCTTAGTATAAGAATGATAAGTCCTAAAAAATCTAGTCCCCATATGAGATGAAAGAGTTTTAATACATAAACTTAATTTTCGATAAACTCAATTTTCGATTAAAAGTGTTGTATGATGACCATTCGAAATTTCAAAACTTAAATAAAGCAATACATATAATTTGTTGTAACAACCACAAGAAGAAATACACAAATTATGACTAAACTAAGGAGAATATGCAAATGTGTAATTACAGGTACAATTTTGATCTATCTCGAAGAAATCTTATAACTCTAAATTGAGAGGTTGTATTTTAATACGTAGGATTTTAATCTATCATGAAGAAGTCTTATCACTTGAGATTGAGCAAGTATGATTTCGAACTGTCGTAAATAAGTCTTATCACTCAAGACAGAAAGAGGTTGTATAGTGATAAATAAGATTCTGATTTATCTTGAAGATGTCGTATCGATTAATATTAATGGAGTCTATGTAGTGATAAGTAAGATTCATACCTACCTTAAAGAAGTCTTATTATCAAATATCGAAATATTTTGTAATACTATATACGATTTTGATACGAGAAATCTTATCCTTTATTATTAAGGGATTATGTAATGATAAATAAAATTCAGATGTATTCTTTAATTGTTGAAGACTAATTATAAATAAAAAATATGATATTAATAAATAAATTAAAATATATTTGTCTAGTATAAACATAGAAATCTTTTATTATAATCAAAATAAAATAAATACATAATCTATCAAAAATCTAAAATGCAATCTAATAAATAATCATCAAAATAAAAAATATTCAATAAAACAAGACAAAAGTTAAGGATATAAACCTTTAATCTTAAGAAAAATGTCATAAAAAAAAAAATACTTGATTGTAAATAGGAAATACAGGGAATACTCGGACTAAAGGAATGTGAGTATCTCTTTGGCTATTGGCCAGAAGAGTACTCTTGTGCGATTTTATCAGCCTTTTGTAGAAAAGAAACAAACACATGCAGGAGCTGCACACATGTTAATTTATTGCCTGTGTTTATGTCTCGTAATATAAATCAGAATCACTTTCCGAATGTTAATGCGTTGATGGAAACACACGAAACAAATATCAAAGCGTGACGGGTGTGACTCTGATGTACGGTGGCACGAAGCTTCGCGCTAATGAGTTGGACACGAACAAACCAAGTGGTATCGTTTTTTTGCTTGCTTTCTTTTTGGTCAACAAGGAATGGCTTGAAGGACTCTTTCTTTTTTCTGGTATTTTGTTTTTGGAATGTCAAGGTTGGATATGACTGTGAGTAAAACTTTCCAACACACAAATGGGCCCAATCGAAGCCCAAATTCAACGAATTTTAGGCCGACTTGGCCATCCCAAAAAATTTGACAAGGACAGAGAAAATAAAAAAGTGGGCATGCAACTGATTTGGGAGGGACGTTGCTATTCGTGGCACATATGGCAATGACTCGAAAAACAACTAAGCCGACCAACACAGTGACTCAAACAAAAATTATGCGAAAAATATGGTAAGCCCCACAATATCCACTTTCTGTTTCTGCACGCTTCTTTCTCTTCTTCCTGACTCATAATATCACTTCTCACCTTTTTCTTTTCTTTAGAGAGTGATCTAACAAAGATGACCAATTAGGCTTCACCTCTTCTCACCATCCCAAATTCCTCTAATCATTTATGCCTCACATTTTTTAGCAATCTCAAAATCTGTTTCTTGGAACTGTTATTGCTGTTTATTAAAAAAAAATAACACGTTATAGTTTTACTCAGAAAATGACGTTGAAAATTACATTTTGCTCTTACTCACCATTCTCTCACTAAATGAGTACAGTACATACCAGTTTGTATGCTTATAAAATCCCAGTTTCTTCTGTATGAAAATAAAAATGTGTTTGGTTTATTAGATTTTTTTGAATTATGATTCGTGAAAATTCAGAACTGAAATAATTATGATTAATAGAAATCACTAAAATTCTTTAGTTGATCATAAATATTTCTAGAAATATTGTTCTGTTTCATAGATTAGATTGCGTTGATATTTTCGCTGTACACTTTAATTTTATCACATTGAATAATTTAATGAGAATTGTGTGACGTTTTATTACAGTAAAACTTTCTTTAAACTTGAAAAGCTATATTTCCATCTTCCACTAGGAAAAATTCTGTGAAAAATATATTTAAAATTATTTTTAAAATAATATTGTCTCTATATGAACTTTTTGCTAACGAAATAAAACCAAACATATTCAAATTTAGATCGTAAAAGAATCAAAATTTTCCTAACGACAAACACTATTGAATTTTACACATAATAGATAAACATAAAATGTCGAATATAATAGATTAAATTATTCGAATTCATACTTCTTCCTTTAATAAATCATATTGGGAGGTGAATATTTTCAACAAAATGTTGTTATTGAAACAATTAAAGGGAAATATCATAACAAAAAGAGTTAAATATAAATAATTAATGTAATGAACCTATAAGATGGATTGTTTTGACACTGTTGCAGCTTAACCTTTAATAGAAATATTTTTACTTATACTTTACTTACTTTGTAAACCGGGCTAAATTAATATCATAGTTTTATAATAACTTTTATTGTTAGATATGTGAACTCCAACTTAATATTCTGTTTTACAGGAAAAGATAACGAGACACGTGTTTGACAACAATTTCACAAAATATTTGTAAGAAAAATTCCACCGAAAATTTTTGTGGTTGCATAAACTAAATTAGCTTTACTACTATTTAGGATAACTCATAATTAATTCATAATATAATTTTTTAGTTAAACATGTATGTGTATACCTATTTCTAGTTATGTTAAAAAGAACTATACATTTTTATTTACTTTTGAAATGTATAATGAGTATGTTTGGAAAAGTTTAAGTTAAAATTAATTTTAAAAAGTTATTTAAATTTGCTATTTTTAAATATGACTAACTTAATTAATTTTAACCTTTCTTAAAGATTCTAAAATAAAATTTTCCAAACAGACTGTGTGTATCAAAGTTATCAACAATTGTGCGAGCTCTCATCGTGTTATAAAAAATGACAATCACTCACGTGAAGAACACGTGTGAGCTTTTACTTCCTGCACTCCCATTTTTTAACCGGCACCTCCATAATTTTACAAAATTACTATTTTATTATTTTCTAAAGTGATTTTTGGATTATCCGTTTCAGAGATTTTTTTTTGGAACACGCTTCTTAGAGTTCATGAAGTGCATCTCAGAATATAATAAAATTTTTGGATCAAGATTTCTAGATTTCTAAAATGTATGAAATATATTCTAAAATAAGTTTTATAAAAGATAATTTCTGGAACAAACTTTTAAAAGTGTATATAACATTTTTTAGAATAAATTTTCTAAAATAAGTTTTTTATAATAAACTTTTTGAAACATTATGTGTTATGGAAAGAGTTTTATATAATGAGATTTTTTTTCCGCTCTTCTTCTTCTTCTAATTGTAACATTTTTTGTTTTCTTTTCAACGGTAACGGTGCAGAAGTGACGGCAGTGACAGTGGCAGAGGTAATGAAATGCAGTGAAAGAGAAGCGGATGAGAAAAAATTAGATCATTTCACCCAATTATAGAGGGTGCAGTAAAAAATGAGGGGTACAAGAAGTAAAATCCGAATGTGTGTTGAAACATTAGCGTATTTCATCTACCACACAGAGCCCAAACCCAGCTAATGCGTACACTGGGTGGATGACGCATTCGGGCTTTATTCTTGAACATTCATGAAGTTAAGAATTCATGGAACTTTCCACATTAATCATATGGCTATTTCTTTTACCAACTTCACAGTTTCTTCTCAAACCTATAATTTATATAGTGAAAATATTTTAAAATATATAATACAATTTTTTATTTTTAAATTATATAATTCAAAATTCAAAAATATATTCCAGATTGTTTAATCTAAAAATATATTATAAATTATATATTTTGAAATGTTAAATCTAAAAATATATTTAAAATTATATAATTCAAAAGTATATATAATCTATAATATATTTCTGGATTGCATAACTATTCTTTTCTTTATTGTATTTGAAACATACCATTAGCATATTCGATTCAGCTTATTTTTGCTAGCTCACTAAGACAGTTTTTGCAAAATTAGCAATTGTTTCTAAAAACAACCAATTTTAACAGAACATGTAATCAATCTAATTCAAATATGGTACTGTTTCGTTGTTGCAGAGAAAAGGGAAGTGGTGATCATGCTCCTATTTTTTATGAGCAGAGCACGCGACTCTACATGATGAAATCCAAAATAAATTTGGGTGCATGGTTAAGTCAAGTGAATAAGTAATATTAGATAAATAAAAATAAAATTGATATAATGATTGAGTTTGAGCAGTGAAAATCTAAGAGTAAAGTTTTAGTATTTATAAATTTGTAGGTATATATTTTAAATTTTATTATTGATATGGTATTTTTTATTAAAATTTAATAATGAACCATATAACTGTGCAAGTGCTATGATGTTGAGGTTTGGAACGGTAGTGTAGGTTGACGCAACATTTTATTTACTGTGCAATGTCTTGTCAACACTATTTTTTACTACAGACTCCTGTACAATATAACGGCGCAGTACATTAGATGTGTTTTTTTGCTGAGCAAGCCGTATATAATGGTGCTATCCATGATATCAGGGTCCTGCATGATTTTCTGCCTTTATTCTTTTTCTTTTTGGGATTTGGTCTCCTTCGTTTCACTGTTTCAGAGTTTTGATCTTTTTCATTGAACGTTCTCTTTTATCATTTTTTTACTGTGTTCCCCACTTTGGACTGGACCTTATTATCATATTATGTCATATCAGACCTCAACTTAATCATGCATCAGATTGCCATTGACTCATGTACCTTGTCCTTCACCATTTATAATCATGTACGAACAAACTGTTATATGCCAAGCTTTTACTTCAACCACCAGTTTATATATATATATATATATATATATATATATATAGAGAGAGAGAGAGAGAGAGAGAGAGAGAGAGATGTGTGTGTTGAATTGAATTGCTCTATATCACGATTCAAATCTAAAATTAATTCTCTTTTCAATTTCTTTCTCATGGATTTGTGCTTTGCTTTTAGCAGTGGCAGAAGCACGATGTGGTTTGAGGCATCTTTAATATTTGAGAAGGCCATACTCGGATCTGACTGAAATTAATTTCCTCCCAGACAGTTTGATCAGTGATAGATTTGCTTCAAATTCGTAGATTTTTGAAACCACTGTTACTGTACAATATATCCGTATATTTTTCTACTGTTCTTGCGTAAATGGTAAGACATTTTATCATTGGTGAATTTTATGTCATGTTGTGAGAGTGAGAGCTACTAAATATAAACGAATTGTCACGGACATCATCAGTGACACACTTACACGAAACAAGTTTTTGAGAATTCACATGAAAAACAACAAGGGCACATGTTACGGTGTCTGTTAGTCACAAGAGTTGAGGTTAGTAACATGATATGTGTTGATGTGCTCGAGAATGATGATATATTGTTAACCGAGCACGAGGTGCATTGGGCCTGAATGATGTGATATGAATTAAACTTGGTTTGCGGTGCGTTTGGAAGTATGTGGCGCAACTCATTGGGTGTAATAGATAATTCATGTAGTTTGAATGGTAGGCATTTTCTTTTGAGTCATATCCTGTTACTATCAGAAATGTACATCCCTCAAAGAAACTGAAAACTTTCGGTCTTGGAGTTAGTCTTTGGATTCCCATTGTGATAAACTGGAGGGCCACTTGTGGGGTTGGTGACCTTGGGGGAAAAAATCATAATGGGAGCTCCATGCTGCATTCAAACAGTACAATTGGACCCACTGTATTGGCCAGCAATTGTTCAAAGATAAGCAAGAATCAATTGGTAGTGTTGCTTTCTTTCTGCTGAATGGTGTCTCGTTACTGTAGGTAATGGCAATCAATGCTCTGGCTGCTCTGGTCTCTATCACCAATCCATCAAGCCTAGAAGCTGGTGATCTGAGTTCACACTTTCAATAGACTTTTTATTTTATTTTATTTTATTTCTGTGCCTCTCAAAGCCTGGAAAATCGTGTCTTACTATAACCAAACCAAACAAAAGTTGTCTGAAATAATCGGAATTGGTAGAAAATAGATTGATCAGAACAGGAATTTGGGAGCTAAAATTTATGGTCCCTTTGCAAAGTTAGAAAGCAGGAACAACGAAAATCCTATTACTGATATATGCTGTTACAAAAGTGAACCTAAAAAGGCCAAGATACCCATCATTTTCCAGCAGTTGCTAGCTGCCATAGCAGCGCAGTAACCGTGAAAAAAATTCAGCAATCAACAACACAAAGCAATAATACATTTCTGTTGAGAGTTTTCAATTCAGCCCTATTCATTCTCCTGGAGTTCTTATTCATTAGCACATACAATACAACAGATCGTAGCTGCTCATGATTGATTCGAATAGAAAGACTGATAACAACAATTACATTCAAAAGGGGACCATAACATGCATACACATAACATTAAAATATATATGGGATTTGATTGAAATCATCCACCGTTTCATGGCGGCTCAATAATTGAGAGGACGAACTGTGGCAGAAGATATCATTGAAATCATTGGAGGAAGTGCAAAAGTCAGGGAATGGAGGGAGGCTAACATGGGCATGCAAGATATCAGGAGAAGGAAGAACAGTAGCAGCAGCGTGACAACGTGCAAGACGATCCTTAGCAATGGCCAGATCATGTTGAAGCTCCATCATCTTCCTCTGCAAGAGAGCTATGGCACCAATGCATCCATAAACGGGGTCTCTCAGCCTTGCCTCAGCCTCATATGCCAGAGAATTCACCGTGTCCTCCCTCTGCTCTTCTGACACTTCGATCAAGATCTTGCTCACATTGCTCGCTCCAAATACCTTGTGCACTTTTGCAAACTTCTTACACTCATCAGACCTAAAGTAAGGAGCAAAAATACAATTGGGTACGCATCTTCTCTTCAGTAACTTGCAAGCTGCACATGAAGAGCTTGAACGGGGCTCATAACCCTTCATGCTTCTCACTTCTTTTCCTCTGTTACTCTATAGTCTATCCTCTATCCTTTGCGCTCATAAATATGTGGTCCTTTATGTGCCTATTTCTATTTCCACTCTGCCAATTTTAATATTTTAAATTAACATACTCATAATTTTGTGTAAAAAATTGTGTATATACAGCATTAATATCTCTTTCCCAAAGGTCTATTTTATGAGCAATTACGTGTCATCGCCTATTAGCTCAGCTGGATTCATCACCGTGCCAGTAACAAGAAGGTAGTAGCAGGTTTGGGACCTGCATGGGCCACTGCTGTCTTGCATTTCATTTTCCATTTGCCTTTTCGCAAAAAAAAAATAAAATTCATTGGCAATTTTGGTTTTTCTAGGCAGTATTCATATTGAATTTCTTATTTATATATGATTCATTCAAACTGGGAGAGCAAAAGTAGGTCCAAATAATTGATTCATTCAGACAATGGGTGCGATGTGTTGGTAGTTTTCAAGTCAGACATGATAGTTCATGAATAAAGATGGAATATTTTGACTGATTGGAGGAAAGAAATAATCTGTTGGATCAATTTTTGAAATTATGCTTTTGCAGAGAGAGGTAAACCAAGAAGGAAATTGATGGGATCAAAATGAGTACTTTGAAATGTAGTAGTTTGGCAGTATAGCATGGGTGGAGCCAAAAATCATTAAATCAAGTAGTTTTGTGTATTGTTTTGTGCCCTCTATCATAACATGTTTAGTTTTTTCAGTTGTGATTTCTTTCCATTTTCTAGTTCATTTCTAACTCATGAACTGAAAATTTAAGGTGAAACATATGGAAACAAAATCACTGATTGCCAAATTTAACCACATGAAAACATGTATGAGCCAGGTAAAGCACCTAAGATGACTCACCCTTTTTGATTTATCTGTTCCCTGATGTTGATTATTTTTGTTTCCTTAACTCTGTGGAACTTCTTTTTCTTTTTTAAGTGTCAATTCAACTCATTACCTGGGAGTACTTTGGTTTGTTAAACCCTTTTTCTATTTTTGTTGTTAAAGATAAACGTTTCAAATCACCCGTTATAATCCATTTCAGTACTCCAACTTACGTGTTCCCTGAAAAATCAAAAAGTTGTTTAGGTTGTCTTATTCAATAATAATCAATTATTTATGCTATAAAAGTTACATGCATAAACTTTCCAAGTATACACAAATGAAGTGGTAGCCTTATCCCCCTCCAGAAAAAGTGAGGTTTATATGAGATGTGAGTAAAAAAGTAATGTTACCAATATTAAATATCAATAAACCTGTATCATGAACATTAAATATAGAAAGATTCACCATAAAACTTTCCATCTATCTATCATTTTAGGCTTTGGAAGAACTATGTTTAGCATGATTGGTAAGTGCAGACAATTTTCATTTTTTTGCAAACCAGACTATGGAACAAGACTTAAATAGGTTTATGCTGAAAAGTGGAAATTAAAATATTCTTTTAATATACATATAATGATGATGCACCAAAAATTGACATTTTATCTTTTGTCGGTAACCTTTCACCAAAATATTTGCTTGAAATGTAAAGAATGGAAACAGTAATGAGTAAAGTATTGAGCACTAGGTGAAGAGGACCTGATACTTTTTTAAGAATAATAAACATAACATAATGCAAACCACCGTTGGTTGGAATTGTCGACACGTGTGATTGAAGAATTATATGAATAATATGCAAAAGTGACAGTACAACATTTGAAATTTAGAGTGAATCATAGTTGTTTTTACTGAGAAGAAATGCCATATTCTGGGTGAAAACTGAGAGGGTTAAAAAAAAAAAAATCAATGGATTTTTAATCTTACCAGACACGCATGTAACCCGTGGTTGGATGCAGAAAAAAACAAACTTTATAATTTTATTTTTACAAAAAATTTTCCATACATCTGTTATTAAACATAACTCCATCATTTTATGTTTTTTTTTTTCTTTTTTCTCTGGGGCCGCGGGAGAAAAGAAGAGAATGAAAATAATTTTATTTGGATAGAGAATGGTCATTATAAAAGGGGGAACAAATGAGTAAATGTCACTTCAAACACATGGTGGAAGATCGAAAAGGGTGTGGAAGAAGATAATTCAGAATCCAACTCCACAGTGGAAATAGACCCATTCCTTTAATTCTTCTGATTCTTTCTTTTTATTTAATTTTCCCATTAAACCAAACAGTTGGGGAAATGCCGAAAGGAAAGGAGGGAATAGTGACAAGGACAGCCAACCTTATTCTTTGTTTGGTTTACTCAATAAGTAAAAGAAAAAAATTAATAAAAGAAAAAAAATGTAACATGTTCTTTTTATTTTTAAGAAAAAATAAGAATTACTTTTTCTTTTTGTATAATATTACTTGAACATCATGAGTTAAATAATAAAATATAAAAATGAGCTATACTATTAATAAAATAAGAATTTTTCTTTTTAATTACTCTTTTAGTATACACAAATTTTGATTATTTTATTTTTAGTAACTTTCCTTTCAAATTTAAATAACTACTTACAATAAAAAAATATATAAAAAAAATTCAATAAAATTATAATAAATATCCGTTATAATTATCTCTTATGATTTTTTATTTTGATAATTATAAAAATAATAAATTTTTATTTTTTGTTATCAAGTAAATACACATCCACATGTGTGTTTCCACTAATGTATAGAAAATGAATAAGTAATGCATCGAGAAGAACAAAATTAGTTAAAATATTTAACTTTGCTTGATGATACAAGGGCTTAAATTTTATTCTAGAAATACTCATAATTTGTACTATATCTATTTGCATAAAAAAAATAACCGCTTCGCAACTAATAATCTCCACAATAAACAAGGGTAAAAAAGTATTCGTCATCAAGATATAAAAAAAAAGTCTACTTTTAATAATTTGGAAAAAAAAAAGTACCTATTGAAGGTAGTAAATTTTCACGTGATCCAATTCTACTTAACGTAATTTTTACAAATATAAATAAAACATTTATATTTAATTCGAAAATCTGTACTATTAAGTACATAGTCAATTGGTACGAGAATATTCTAATTAATAATTTTTGAATTTGAATAAAAAAAACTTGTGCTCTATAATGAAAGCTTGAAATGCTGGGATTGGGGAGAGACTAGAATAGGAAGATGAAATAAATGCTTTGGAAATTAAAAGCTTTAATAAAGTTTTATGCCTGGGATTAACCAAATGGGCTTTAAGACACTGATCCAAAGATGCCATGATAGTTCATAAAAGCTTGCTTGAATTCGTTAGTTCTTTCGAACACAAGTCAAGTCCTTCATAAGTGTGGAAAAAATCCAAAGAAATCTTTTTAGATTGTGTAATATAAAAATCTATTCTAAATTATATAATCAGACATTAAAGAATACAATTTTGGAATGCTTAATGTGAAAATACATTTCATATTGTATAATTCATGATTTTGAATTGCTTAATGTGAACATATATTTGAAATTTTATAATATATAATTCATATTAATTAAAAATGTATTTTAAATTGTGTGATTTAAAAATCTGAAATACGATTTTTAATCTGAAAATGCATTAATTGTATAATCTAAAAATATAAAATACATTTCTAAATGTAGAAATTTAAAATTTAGAAAAGCTCTTCACACCCCTCTTTTCTAGAAAAGTTTTTTCAAAAGCCAATTTCCTATTACCAAATCTTTTTCCATAACTCATATTTCCACCCCTAACCCTCTTTCGGATTTCATTTTCCGGAACGAAAATCTTTCCCACCACATAACATTCTCTCTACACCCCTACATCAACCATTAAACCATCCAAAAACACACCTATTTATCTCAAAAGGCTGTCAAAGAATCTTTTCTTCCACTACCAACGTCCGCCACTGTCGTTGTCACCGGAAAACGCAAAGGGCAGCGACTTCAAGTTATGGTTTTCTGACAAGGGTATTTGTGATATAACATAATACTGATGGGGTGCAGGAAGCAATTGTGGAGTGCAGGAAGCAATTGCCTACTTGAATGTGGGAGACCCTCTGAATGTGTGATCCAGTGCCATTAAAACAAGGTTCAAGTTTAAGATCCTATGACACGGGCTTTTGTTTAAACTATCAACACTCATAAATCGGGCCAATATCAAGCCCAAAGAAACAACATAAGACCAACCCGATATAAGGATTTTGTTTGATTAGACTTAAAAACACCAATTCAAAGTTTAATAGTAGGATCGTACGAGGTGGAATTATGATGGAATTAATAATAATATTGGAGAAATATAATATTGTAATGTAGTAGTTATAAAAACTAAAAGTATCATATCTTATACTTAAGTATACACTCTTAAAACAAATTAAAGTACGTGTAAAAAATTAAATAAAATATATCATGGTTTTAACTTTTAGCTGGTTCAGTGATTCCAACAGTTATTTAAAAATAAAAGGTAAAAAATGTGGCACATGCAAGGAGTTTCAGAATGCTATTAGTTCACAATTTTAATATGTGAAAAAAATGAGACGGAGGACAAAAGTCCTTATAACATAATTAGTAGGGAAGTTGTTATGGTAGAGTTGATTCTTAATATCAAATACTATCAATGAACAAGGGGACTCAGACTTATTCCTAAAAATTCCTCTTCTTTCAATGGAGAATATTCCCTTCTCCAATTGGGAAATTACTATTATTGGCATACGAATATTGGTGCTTAATTAAAATGTAATATACCAATCATTAATGGGAGAATAAATTTTCAATATGCAATAGAAATCATAGTGAACATCACATATAAGTTATGATAGACTACTATTAGGAGTTGGATTCTTATTCATATTCATTTTCAGAGGGAAACAGAAGTGAGAAGAGAGAACTTGAATGACAGTGTTTCTCCAAAGAAAAGGTGCATGTGAACTTGGGTTAATTCAACAGCTTTTCTTCACAACTCCATTTCCAGCTATACTTTTTGAACTTTTGTGGTCTACCTCACAGTCAGAGCTGTTTAGGGATTAAACAATTCAACATGTTTTATTTTTCACAAACCAATCTCTCTTCTCTTTTTCACTTTAGATTCCACTTTCACCTTTGACAGAATTTGCACATTGACTTGTATTAGTAGCACAAATAAAATGGACTCTTATGTTTCAAAATAACAGTTTCTCTAGAAAACTTTAAAAGGGAAGGGGCAAAAAAGAAGAAAAAATTTGTGCTGAAATCTGAAAAAGAAAAAGGGAATTTAACGGAAAAATAAAGTAAATTCTGGAAAAAGTGTGACAAACAGAAAGCTGTTTAAGTCTATTAACTTGATTAGCTACTTTCTCTTTTAAGACGTTGGTAAGGTTTTGGTAAACATTCACTTTTTTTTTTTTTTTTCTGGTAAATTGAGGTAAAAAAAACAATCCAGAATAAATTACACGTACCACTCTTGAGGTTTGAATAAATTAAACAGGGACCTCTTCCATCTTTTAATATTACAGAAAATTTCTTTATGTTAACACCGTTACAGTAAGTTTAAAAAAATTGAAATACAGATATCATTTAGCTCTTTCAATATTCCATTTCTATGTTTTTATTTGCTAGATCTCTATTTGAATTTCAAAACTCATTTGGTAGGTGTGGATTTAAGGTTATGAAGAAGAGACAAAATTGTAGCTTAAAGCCATCATTTTGAATCCAACTCTCCTATGATGGTTTTGGGATTTTACTTGTAAGAATATGCAAATACAATAAAAAATTCAAAAGTTAGGTTTTGAAACACAGAAAGTTAATTTGATTTTTGCGACATTAAGGGTGAATTAAAAGGCTAAGGTTTGAACCATGTAAAAGAGAAAGAAGCTTGAAGATCGGAAGAAACATATAATGTTTCATGGGTTTGCGATTTGTATGTATATCAAGAATTCATTTTTTGTATTATCTAGTGTTGTGAGACCATATACATCTATAATTCGTTTGGACATAAACTACCTTAATCCTAAAATGCATGTTTAGTGAAGAGCTTACCTTATTTTTTGAAAAATTTCTAATGTTGTCATTATAATTGATGAGTCACTGGTTCTCCTGGGGTATGTGGATATTTTGGTACAATGCAATGAAATTCCTAGAAATCCAACTTAGCCCTGGAAACCAGAGGAGAAGGCAAATGCTTTAGGTGGAGAAAAATATGATTCATGATTTTTTTTAGAATATTTAATACATATGACACAATCATGGAGTTTGCAGAAGAGGAAAGACTAGCTGCTTGTTTTTCTTTTGCTCTTTAGTTCTTCAAGAATGGAAGTGGTCAAATTCTACTAGCATAAAAGGATGATGATGTTTTAGAAATGTTTGGTGACAAGAAAGATAGTGTTGCATTTATATGTATGTGAGTAGAATTCAAAGTAATGTTTGGATGCAATTTTTAGAACAATCTCTTAGTATGCTCCTGTGGTGAAGATGATGCTATGGTGATGGGTGAAGACGTTGACAAGGGTAGAGATGTTAGTGAAAGTTTTGGAAAGGTTATCGACGAGGGTGCAAAAGAAGATGTTAACGAGGTTGTAGTTGATTAGAATGTGTTTTTTTGAAGAAGTCATTGTTGATCATATTAATGTAGGTGTGAGTGATTATATAAATTAAATTATGATGATTAGAATGTCTTTGGATTCAAAGATGAATTTGAGATAGTTAAAAAGAATAGATTTGAGCTAAAAATATATGTTTGGATCAAGGGAAAGATAATGAAAGATAATGAAAAATAATATAATTGATAAAATAATTTTTTAATAAAAAAATAAAATTAAAGTTAAAAATAAATTATTATTTTAATATTATTTTTTATTTTATAAATTTATTTTAATTTCATTATTATTTTATAATTTTTTATTTTTATTGTTGTAATTATTATTTATATTTTATTCTTATTTTTATTTTTTAACATTAATATTTTTTTATAAATTTATTATTAATATTTTTTAACTTTATTAATATTCTATAATTTTATTATATTTATTCATTTAACATTAAAAATATATTAATAAAATATTAAATTTACTTTTATTTTATTCATTATTTTAAAATTCTTATTTTATTATAAATTAATTATTATATATTTTTAATTATTTATTATTTTAGAAAAAAAAATTTATTAAGTTTTTTCAATTATAATTAAATTGACTTTTTATTTGCTAGAAAACAAGTTATCTTCAATCTTAACTTTGAAACGAGAAAAGTTTAAGAACCAAAATTTTATTGTTTTACATAAAATTTTATTATATTTTTATGCTTTTGTCATTTTTCTTTATTTACGATTTTTCGTCTCTTAAAATAAATATATTGTTAGTATAAGTGTGGTGATCAATGTAAGTGTGGTGATCAATGCAAGTGTGATCACATATAATGTAAATAATGTAAGTATGATTATATAAATAAAGATGTAACAATTATTTCTTTAAATATAAGTGTCACTATATTTTGTGAATATTGAGAAAAAAGTTTAGATGTGGAAAACTTTTTCTATAAATAATTTTAATGTTACTTATGTTTTTTAGTATAAAAAAATTAATGAACCACCCATACAAATTGAAAGTGACAATAAGGTAGCTCAAGCTAAAAATGTTATTTATGTATCTAACCAAATACCTAATATAAGGATAGACGATTCTAACAAATATTGGACGTAAAAGCTAACGTAAGAAAAAAAAAAAAAAAAAAAAAAAAAAAAAAAAAAAAAAAAAAAAAAAAAAAAAAAAAAAAAAAAAAAAAAAAAAAGAAAGAAAGATCAAGAAACACAAAAGCTAATGGAAGAGGAAAAACGAAAAAGAAAAGAAAGATCAATTCAAGAACTAAACTAATGGAATAAGAATGCATAGGAACATTTCTTTTAAATATTATATTTTAAAAATACTCTGAAGACATTTGGAATGATTATTTTTTTTTTGGAAAGAGAAGTATTTAATGATCCTCTTACGAAAACTCACATATTCTTATTATTGATTTTTATATTCTTATTTTTGTTTTTTTATAGTACATTAATCTTCACTTTGTGTAAGATTAATGTTATGTAAGATTAATATTCTTAAGAAAAACTATTGACATTTCAAGCTACATTTACAATTTACCATTTGCAATTTGCTTCAATTATTGATAATTAACTTCTACAAGTATTAAACTAACATTAAATTTAGTAATTTCCCTGTCTATCTTCATCTTAAAAAGATTGTTTAAGATTAACCTTCATATTAGAACATTTGATTTACCTCGGTCTTTATACTAATAATATTTATTTGAATGTTTGACCCTTACCACATTGCTACTAACACTAGAGGATAAAGTTGCTCTTGATTATTACACAAACACCTTACCTACTCAATAAACCCAAAACCAAATTAAACCAGCACACAAAACAACAAATACACAAGAATTATCAAATGGAGAACAAAAGAGAGAAAAAAAGAAGAAGGAAGGAAACAAAAAAATGTTAACAAAACCCAAATCACCAACAAAAATAAAATAAAATTCAGAGGACCCATGCTCAAACAAGAATAGAAGATGGAAGAAATGAAAATAAAAGACAAAAAAATTGAGACATACTGCAATGGAAGTTCCCCACAACCAGCAACCTTCAAACTGAGCAAGTTTTTTTCTTCAAATCTCAAATCCCACTTCTGAAATCAACCTTCAGAGTCACTACCACCATCCACACGTGGAGAACGTGTTTTTAAGGTGGAAGTAGAGGTTCTTTTGGTCATCTTCATGATTTAAAAGTAACTTATTTTGCACATGTCCCCTCCCAGTGTGAGATGAGTGAGAAGGTAACGGTAGAACTTTTAAGAGATTTTATTCAAATCTTAGAGAGGATTTGTGTAATTCACTTACAATAACCAAATTGAAGCTCAAAATTTGCTAAAGTTACCCTCAGCAGAAAGCAGAAAAAGAGAAAAAGAACTCTGCAATTAAAGAAGTTTATAATCATTGCTTGCAATTTACAAGGCTATCAGCATATTATAGCCAATTCTAAAACAGCAAATAGGCTTCTTACAAAAAATATTTGTAATTAGTTTACAATTTTTTAGTCAATAAACAATAAACACTGTAACTTAATTAGTAGCAAGGATTTGAATAGTTTGCATGAAATATTGGGTTGTAATTTGAAAGCAATTATTGTAAAAGATATACTAACACAGTAATTAAGATGAAGTCTTTCTTTAGTAAGGATTGGACCACAAATGAAGAAAACAAAATGTCTGAGTACTTTGAAAAGAAAGTGTCTGGTGACACGAAGGGAATCTTACTGTGTCAAGCAATAATATCACCAAGCCATATCTTACAATGCACATCCATATTCATATCAATTAGCCAATGAATTTGTGTCCAATGACCACTCTTTCTTAGTGTCACAAATCTTTTACTCCAGTCCAACCAATTGGTGCTTTGTCGGTGAGACTTGCAACTAATGTTTTTAAGAAAGAATATTAACATGTAAAACAACATCATGCATTTCCTTCAGATGATCTGCAACACCTCAAATCGCTGCGCATGTTTCCACTTTCCATTATTAGTCCAATCAATTCCCATGTTCAACATCTTCCATGCATAGCTTGTGATAACATGATAAGTGTGTGATTAATGATGCTAAAGCTAAAACTATCTTGATCGTGGATATTCTATTTCACCCATTTACAGATATTCAATTTAAGAAACAATGTAATGCAAAAAATGTCAAAAATTATTGATGAATTAATGGCTATTGAAAAATAACACAATACACACTTAAAGAGTGTTGCTTTTTGTTTATTTGACTTCCCCAAATAAAGAACACAGGATGCAGAAAGATGAGAATCCCGAATCAACGCAGTTCTCATTAGCTTCAATATGCAGCCGAAAGAACACGTAATATAAAATAATTTAAAGTCGGTAGTAAAGGTAGTTATCTGCGGTTGACAAAATCTACATGCTTTACCAAATGAACTTACAAATAAGAAAAAGCTTTGCACTAGCACTACAATATAAAATTGTATCCTAACCCAATCATATGAAAATGGATCAATTACAAAACACATTAGTATATGCTAAAATATACCTCAGTAAGTCTTATATCACTGTAAAAGAAGATCACGATGCATTTAGTAAGATATTGAACCAAGAAAGAGCCAACTCTTATAAATGCATGATGTATCAGACAGTTAATTAAGAACAACTCCATAATTGTAACTTCAAGAAAACATATAATTCGAATAAATCTAGTGTGGTTCTCTGATTTTCACTGTCTTCGTGGCAGATTATTTGAAAGATACTAACTTATCCTTGGAAATATTAGGACCAAAAACTTTATCATAAGATGCTAAAAGGACGAGAAAAAAAAAATAATAAAAAAGGACGTGTGGAGCATGAAATTGAATTATCACAATGCATTAGTGTTTATTCGTCCAACCAAAGTCATCACAGGAAAAGTTATCTTAAAGAATCGTGACCTCTGCAGAAAAAAGAAGAAACTCTACAAGCACCAATAAGGAATGGTAATGAATAGGATAGCAGTTAATCAGTGAAGACAGTAATGATGAGTTCTATTTTTTATCCAAGAAAGGAAATCCATCGATTTCAACTTCCGGTCATCGTTTATCCAAATTCATAATTTTCTATTTCTGTTGAAACATACATCATAGATTCACGAACGCTAGTTAGTGTCAGATAAAGACTGCACAGTATTGATTATGAAGGGCTTCGGTAGCTACGTCAGTGGTTAAACGTGAATTCCTATTTTGAAAATTTGAAAAGAGCTACTTTACAGAAAATATATATATACGCTTCCGTTGGTAGTGACAGTTTATTCGATGGCGATATACGCAGATACTTTTTGTCCATAAAAATAACATGTATCTTTAAGAAAAGACAATGTCGTACTAGCACCAGTCGTATGTAACTGTTAACAGCAGAAACAATTTAACGGAGTTCCGCAGATGATTAATCTGAAATAAGTGTTCAGTCACTTCATTTATGGGCTTGGTGATGGATATAATATAATAAGAATCTAGTAATTAACAGGAAATTTATGGTTTTGTTTAAGTTTATCGTGGAGGGACAAGTTGCTCCCAGTCATGTGGATCCGTGCAGGACAAAGGCATTTAAACTTTTGTTATTTAATGAAAAAATTTTGTGTGTTTGACGAGAAGTCTACAAGGTATAGGGACATGAATTGGAGAGACAGGTGAAGCGAGGTGGATGAGGTTGAGACGAAAGCATAAAGAAAAAAACAAGAGAAAAGATTTATGGAGGAATTTGGGGATTGATTTGGATGAGATGGTGGAAACGGAAATGACTGGTCATCACCTCACCCAACAGACAGAAAGCAAAGCCAGCACAGCTGTTTTACTATTTTTGTTTTTCATATTCATTTTTCTTCCATAAAGCGATGCCCCCAGAATCTTCCCACAAATCTTTCACAGTCACTCACTCACTCACTCGCCATGTTACACACAAACCAAATAAATACCACCCTCTCCCACAACCATTCACAACGCAAACCCAACTTGTTTCTGCTTCAAACTTCAAACTTAAAACTACCCAGTTCCCAAAAAATGGTGCGTGTTAAAGAAGCTCATGTTGTTACACCGTCAGACCCCACACCCAACACTGTGCTCGCACTCTCAGCACTCGACTCGCAACTCTTCCTGCGCTTCACAATTGAGTATCTTCTTGTTTACAGGCCCGGCCCGGGCCTGGACCGGGCTTCAACCGCCGCTCGTTTAAAAACCGCATTAGCTAAAGCGCTTGTTCCTTATTATCCATTTGCTGGAAGAGTCCGGCCCCAGGCCGAAGGCCTGGGCCTGGAGGTGGTGTGTCGGGCCCAGGGTGCTGTCTTCATCGAAGCCTCTTCCGAACGTTACAGTGCCAATGATTTTCAAAAGGCCCCCAAAACAGTGGCCCAATGGAGAAAGCTCTTATCTCTCTACGTCACTGACGTCCTCAAAGGCTCGCCGATTCTCGTCGTCCAGCTGACCTGGCTCGCCGACGGAGCCGCCGCCGTCGGCGTCGGGATCAACCACTGCATCTGCGACGGCATCGGCAGCGCTGAGTTTCTGAATTATTTCTCCGACTTAGCCTCGGAGAAATGTCAGGGTTTGGGTCCGAGTGTGAGTGTGGATCCGAAACCGAAACCGGTTTGGGATCGACACCTTCTGAATCCGGATAACAGAAGCGAGGCGAATCCAGCGATGCATGGTGAGTTTGGTAGGGTTCCTGATTTGTGCGGGTTTATGAACCGTGTGACGAGCAGGTTGAAACCTACTTGCATTGTGTTGGACGAAAGACGGATCGAGGCGCTGAAGCGCGCGTGCGGAGGAGCGTCGTGCACGTCGTTCGAGGTAGTGGCGGCGCACGTGTGGAGGAGCTGGGCTCGGGCGTTGGGGTTTCCGAAGAACCAGACGCTGAAGCTTTTGTTCAGCGTGAACGTGCGGAAGCGAGTGAAGCCGGGTTTGCCGGAGGGGTATTATGGGAACGCGTTTGTGTTGGGTTGCGCGCAGAGCAGCGCGTGGGAGTTGGGGGAGAGAGGGGTGGCGCACGTGTGTGGTATGGTGAAGCGTGCGAAGGAGAGGGTGGACAACGACCACGTGCGGAGAGTTGTTGAGTTGGTGTCCGAGTCACGGGCGAGTCCTGACTCGGTGGGGGTGCTGATTCTGTCGCAGTGGTCGAGGCTGGGTTTGGAGAGGGTTGAACTCGGAATGGGAAAGCCTCTGCATGTGGGACCCATTTGCTGCGATAGGTACTGTTTGTTTCTTCCGGTGACCGGTGAACACCACAGTGTGAAGGTCATGGTGGCTGTCCCCACCGCCGCCGTCGACAATTTTCATCGCTTCCTCCGGGAATCCAATTCATGACCGGACGACAACCTCCTCCTTGTAATTATTATGGTTTACAAAAATAAATAAGTTTTTAATTTCCTCTACTCAATAAAATCTTTTATTAAAATGGATTAATTATTTAACTATTGTATAATACTAAGAATTTGAGATTAAGGAATAACTACTTATATATATATATATATGGATGATTGTTTGTGGGTCTTATCAATCAATCAGAGGTTGGCACAGTGTCAGTATTTAGGGTTTTGGAATTGAAATTTATTTGATGCCATTCCCACTTTGTGAAACTGATCCCTTAACTTTTGAGATCATGTTATGACTGTTTGATGATCTACTCACATAAAAATCTTGCACCCTTTATATCAGTTCAACAGAGCTTCACACCTGTCTAAAAGACAAACACAGTATTAGGATTAACAACTGCATTCAACCCTATCTTTATGTTTCTATGAATACAAGGGGGACTTTAATCTCGCCACTTTCTTTTTCTTAAGTTTAGTCTTTCCAGCTTTCAATTATTACAATTACTCATTTCGCCACGTTTTATTAATATCATTATCTTTTTTGCTTAAATGATTAAAAGTTTAAAAGTAATTTGGAAAATAAATATCATATGAAATATGATATTTCAATTAATATGTTTTGAATTCAGGATGAATTAAAATGGTTTTAATGGGTTGGGTTTATAAAACTTTGAAAGAGAAAAAGGAAGATGAAGAGATTTTGATCGTTTTTTATTAGAAACTGAGTGAGTGAAATATACACAAGAGTTGAACAAATTGAAGGAAGATCGCTGATCAAATATTTTGGAGAGCTTGAATAAAATGAAAGAATTATTGAGTTACCAGAATTTCACATTGATTATGATAGATTAGGATTATGAGAAAGATTAGGATTACAATCAACAAATGTTAATTTCTGTTAATAAGAGACTTGGATTTACTATTTGTTTCCCTTCCTTCTAATTTTACCAAGATTGCACTAGAATATATCCATTATTAATTGTTTTTTACCCATCAAATCATGATAGACCTAGGTATGGGCAAGTGGTTATAGTGTTTTTGCAATTATGAGAGTATGTCTAAGTAATATTAAACCCGCACCTATATATAAAATAGCTTTTTCTAACATCATCTCATGGAGGCATGATAGGAATTAAAAGACAATGGTTTGTGAAAAGAGAAACATTGTGTACATAAAAATGATTTCATGTTTATTTGTTTAGGGCATTTAATATTATTTGATTTTTTTAAAGATGTCCATAAAGACACGTATTGAAACATTAGTTTTTAATTGGGTTAGATATTAGCACTTTTAATATTTTTAAGTGTGTTACTTTTTGTAAGATCTGATTTATTACTGTTAAATTTGTTTATTTTAATCAAACAATTCAAAACATAGCAAAACCTGGTAGCTTTATTATTTAATCAAATAAGTAACAGGATTCAGTAATTTTATTTTTGTAAACATTTTTATTTTATTAGAATGGCCTTCCATATTTTTGTTTGATTTCAATTCAGTCTAATTTGCAAATGGAGTGGTTTTTTTATCATTAAAATTTATTGTTTTTGTAATAATCTTTTTATAATTTTAAAAGTTGAATGAAATTAAAATAAAATAAAATAATGAAAAAAGAACAAAATGAAAAGTCTGAAAGACCAAACAAGTTGACCTGGAAGTATTTTAAAACTTGTGAACAACTATTGATTAGGTGAAATTTGGTTTTGAGGGTATGTATGGAATAATTAGCTGTTTATATACTAAGTTAGTTGAGGAAAATGGTGGAGTCCTTTGTATGAAGCTATTATTGTGGTAATGGTATTGATACATATTGCATTATTGAATGTTTTTATTTTAAATGGAGACCTGTGGTTATGATGATGTTATCTGTCAAAAGAATTGGACTTTTAATTTATATAACTCATATCTACAACCTGAAAAGTTGTGTATAAAATTTTGCACAAAAAGTGGATTATGTCTGTTGGATTTTTAACAAGATATGCATGACATATGGTATAGAATTTTTTGAAAAATAAATATTGAAAAGCATATTCGGAAACTTTTAAAAGGAGTTGATGCAGACAAATAGTACAAGTGGCGTCATTAATTAATGCACAATTCATGTTCAGACACACTTCATTTCACTTTATAAATCACATAAATCATTTCACTTTCTCTGTAATCATGTCTAGTATAGTTGCATAACTGCAACCACAATAATATATGATTGTTACAGAGTATATATAATGGCCAAATGGGTACGGAAAATATAACTAGATGTTTCTATAATTATTCTCTCCTATTTTATTTTTGTCAAATATTTTCTTCAATTCCATTTGACTTTAGGTGCTTCAAGATAAGATTGGAAGGAATCTTGGACTAAAATAATATCAAGCAAAATTAAATGCCTACCAACAAAGTAAACTAACGAACAGATTTTAATATGAAGAATTTTGATATGAATAATGAGTCTGGCATTCAAGCTTGAACACTGTGACACGGGTATGTGAAAACGTTGATAGTTCATCAAATGACAAATCGCACTTCATTAAAATAAAAGTGCTGATGAGTTTTTCTATTCAAACTGTTAAGCGAATTGGATTTTAAGTATAGTTCTATCTTGTAAAATCTATTTATAAAATAAGATTTGTTGTGTGGATCTAAATTTTATATTAGACAGAAATAAAAAACTTCAACAACATATAAAAAAGAAAATTCATAGATATAATATTTTAGGATTCTAAAATGAATATAGCGTGAATTCTTTATGTGAGTTCAATTCTTGTCTTATTGTTTGAGATTCTTTTGATATTTTTCTTAGGCTTTTCAGCAAATGATATAAAAAAATATAGGTATTTAAGTATAAGTCTAAATCCCATATTAAGTAAAGTTTAACAATAAAGTAGTATTATTTTTTATGTGATCTAATTTTTTGTTTCATTCTTGTTTAATCTTTCAGATATTTCTCATTTAAATTTTTGAAATCTCCAATATAATGACTCAAGAAACACAAAATGAATACTGTGTAGTGGTGTGTGTATTGAAATGAAAGAAAGATAATGGAATGGTACGTCCTATGAAATGTAGTGGATGGTGGTTTGTCTCTTGTGACACAATTCACAGTACAATGAATGAGTTTGTTGTTGGTAGTGCAATGTGGGGTGTGCAAAAGAGGGTCCTGTTAATGAGTGATGGTGCTATAGAGCCTACATTTTGTACATCAATGGACAATTTGGAGTGCAAGCACTTTGTTGCTTCTGCTGGTATTCAAATGGAAGAAGGCTTTGTCTCTTACTGGGGCATGACTGGAAAAATATATCAAAATGCAACATTCAATAGTATATAGTACAGCATTATTAAATGTTTTACAAATTTAAAGCAATATTCAGTCCCAGATGAATCTTTCTGTGCTGGGCCTGCAGGATGATGCATATTCTATCAGGTACCTTCTTCCCTGCTCAAGATTTTGAGGGATTTTGGTGTATTTCCAAAATGGTACAAAATAATTGTTCCTCCAAATGAAAAACAACAAAAGGGTTCCGTTAGAACTTAGAAGTGACCTGTTTGGACTCTTGCTGTAGGTGTAGCAGCAGGATGATCAATCAAATGATGCTTGTCTTCCCGCATTTGTCTTAATCACGGAGCAAATAAACTAATAGCTTAAGTGGTACGAAGAAAATTTAAGGGTTATGTAATATGACTAGACAATATGACTAGATTTAATGTGACCATTTTTACTATCATCCATGTCGCTTATAAAATATCTAAGTTTCTCTTTAATAGGAGTGAAATTAGAGTGTTTTGGTTGGGTGGTTAAACACAAATTATCATTGAATGAAAGTTTTAAAACAACTTTAATAATGACTTGGCTACTTCCTATCGTAGATAGTGGAGAACAGGAGTTTAGATGAGAATGTTTGATTGAAATATGATCTAGTAAAATAATGTTGCAAAACATTCATGTAAAAATTTTATCAGTATGGAAAATACACGAAAGAATGAGATATGTAAACATCTAAACTAAAGCAAGATTAATAAATAGTGCTGTTTGTGATTAGATATGTAATTTATCTTTTTTTTCTTAGGTAAGTTTAATTTATCTTTTACATAGCATTTTATTTGTATACAATTCACATGCTCTAACCCAATACACTAAGTAAAACTGAAGGTACATGTCGCGTCCTAAGGATTCTGATTAAAGAATTAATAAATAGAAAACATTATTAATGGAGTTGCATCAGAAATAACATACAAGTGTATTGCTACATTTTGCAATAAATTATTTTTACTTTTGGCACGTGTTTGTATTTTCCTAATATATGTTAATCTTCTCTCTTTCTCTCTAAATGGTTTATCTTTATAGCTTTTAGGGATCAATATGAAAGATTATTTGTTTGAAATATATTGTCAAACTTCCATTTCTAAATGTCTTCCATATATTTTTAGTGTAACTTACAAAGTAATAATAATCATCAACAAATATGATTTGTGATCTTCATGTTTCCAAAATAAGAATGAATCTATCAAGTTAGATTAACCTATATGAATGAATACAATTTGAAATGTGTTAACAAGGAAAATTATGAATGAAAGATAACATAGAAAGAGACTGTAAATATTTTGCGAAATTAAAGTATAAGAACATATGTCCAATTTAATAAGAGTGATCTAGGTGTTTTAAGATAAAATGATTTGTAAAATTTTACTTATAAAATATATTGGAGAATTATCAAATAACTACGATGGTAAAACTGGATGAGTTTTAATAGTGTTTCATCCTCTACAATTTTGTATAAAGCTTTCTTATAAAAGAATACATAAAATAAAAACAATGAATGTAAAACTACAAATAAAAAATAAATAAATAGAAAACTACGAATAAGTAGAAATCAATTATGATATACCAGTTCATTCAAATTGGCATGGTGTTGGATAACCGATATTATTCAATGTTTTCTATTTACTGAAATTTTGATGTTGCTATTTTTATTTGTAGTATTATATAATTGAGATTTCTTTCTTTTATCCTTTGTTATAAATTTGCTTGAAATTGTATTTTTATTTATTGTTTTTTTAATTTGCCACTGTAATAAACTTGTATATTGTTGGATTTTTGTAATTATGTTTTCTTGCATTTTTTTTATTTGTTAAAATTGGATGAATTAGCTCATGATTACGTATTATTTAGCTCACCAAAAAGTGAAAGAATCGTGCTGAATTCTAAAAAACAAATAATGAAATCTACTGGATAAAATCAAACGAATCCTAGAAAGTGCGAAAAATAAAAAAGTTATTACGGTCAAAATATTAACCTGATTAGCTCTGTTTTCTATAAAAATATACTGTTCATCGGTTTTTGGTAAAACTTATTCACCTTCTTGCAGGTACATCGAGGTACAGAAGAATGAACATCGCCCGTTATTAGGATTGCAAATATTCAAGCCCAATAACTTAGAAGTTGGCAACATGGACTCTCCGCAGAAAGCAGAAAAAGAGATTGGGTGTGACCTGAGCATGTCAATATCTCAAAGGGAAAGCGTAAGTTTACAATATAAACGAGGTCTATAATTACTGAAATAGATCAATATACATTGCTTGAATTCATCTTAGTTTGATAATGTTGGTTACATGGATGTCATCCCAATAAATAAAGGGGGGATGAATAAAAATAGAAGAAAAATGAGGGAAGTGACACGGACTATACAAACCTATCAACATGTTACAACAAAAGTCTAACAACCAAAAATGACGAAGGCTTAACTTCTGTTCAACCCTGTCACTTTGGTAATCTAAATTATTATGAACTCATGCCAGCTGTGAACCATGATTCACGCAGCAAACATCTAAAGTGGTTATTGGTTTATGATTCTACTAAATCTAGCTGAATGTGAGAACCTTCTACCCTATAATTCCAGTGCCAGCTTCCACTCTCCATCATATCTTGATCAATTGGATCCAACTGGATTGCTAAACCTGAAAAGCAATTATGAACTTAAATCAGTAGCATTCCATGACTAGACAGAACAAATAATTTTACTTAGGATAACAACAGTAACATTCTCAAAATAATCATGATAACAGCGTATGTTACTTCAGGCAACCAAAGCAATAAGGAAAGGAACCAAGCCAAAGAAATTTCCAAAGTTGAATAGACCTGAGCTTCCCGGCATGATTTTCAGTCTGTGGCCATCTGGAACCTCGAACACATGATTTCCCTATATGAGTTAAATAACAGAAAAATAAGCTCGGTAAGTATTAGTTTATACGTATCAAATATCCACCAGAATTAACGAAAGTAATTTTATTTTACTTAATTGTTAGGCTATATGACGACAGTAATTGTAGGTTTTGTTATGAGGCTCTGGTTCTTTTAAACATTTCATATACAAATGACTACAGGATCAGTTTAATACTTAACCAACAGCGACTCGGTAAATTCTAACTCGAAAGGAATCATTTATGTCGGTGGTTAGAATAAGTAAGTGTCCCAAGACTAATATTGTTCGGAACAATGCGGTTTGGGTATTCATGAAGGGAATAAATCCTGCTTTGTCAAGCAATTCTAGGCCGTTACGGGGGTATCCTACCTTGCACATCCACATTGTTTGGATTCGATGAAAGCTCTGACTTACATGGTATGAGAGATCATTGGCTCAAATCCAATGAGTTGGCAGTATTGTAAGCGACACTTTTTTCATCAAATTTTTTAGAGAGAATAAAATCCACATTTAAACGTTAACCTGTAAGACAACATCAGTAGCCTCAAATTCAGCATTTCCATGAAGAATGATTTGCAGCACCTCAGATCGCTGCACATCATGTTTCCAGTATATGTTTCGACCACAATTCCAATCGATTCCCTTGTTCAACACCTTGACATTTTGCAATTTACATTTTCCACACCTGGCATCAAAACAAGATAAATGTGTATAAATTTTATAACAAGATGGATGCTTGCAATCTAAATTAATTTTGTCTTAGATCTTGGGATCTTGAGGTACGATCAGGTTGATAAAGGATCACAATAGTTCTTATTAATACAAAAACAACACTACCTTTGGCCATAATGTAGTATGGATTCACCGCTCTCATTAATCTTCATCGAGCCCATAACATTCTCAGCTACTATGATCAGGCTTCCATTCAGCTGGAGTAAAGGGACAGATCACAAATATCAGCCCAATATCTTAGAACTTCATGCTACATAAGTTAACAAAATGTATTTGCGAGTACCTGTACATTCCTCCAAAAAAACTCTGCAACCTCTATTTGTAACTCAGAGCCCTCTGATACGGAACCACCATAAAACTGATCGAAAAAAAGAATGACAAAATAATTGAAACCTTTATTTATAAATGACAGTCAACACAATTAATACTTCTAAAGCCGTAGAACTGTCATGTTTCAAGCAAATTGCATTGAAGACAGGATTACAGCCAAACAATAGGAAGAAAAAATTGTGTAAAAAGGTTACGTTCACGTCTTGTCATGTGTTTTAGGAACACTGGTGGAGAGGAGACTGAAAAAATGACCTATTTAAGGGAACACTTGAAACCAATATGTTTAGAGCACACACATCAATTTACTGATAAAATTCAATTAACATCCATACTTAAAAATTTATACAAACAATATAATATAAAAAAAAGACAATTATTGATGAATGACTATTGAAAATAACATAATAATACAGGCCTACCTTTTGCTTAGTGACTTCCCAAAGAGGACCAAGAGCAGGATGCAGAAAGATGAGAAATGGTGGTCCTGAATCAACATAGTTCTCATTAGCTTCAATCTGCAGGAGAGAAAAAACATAACAAAATAATTGTAAGTGCCTAAAAAAGACAGTTATCCTCCCTTACAAACTTACATGTATTACCAAATGATTGAACAATAAAAAGAAGGTTTTGCAGTACCATACTAGTATAATATGAAATTGTACTTAACCAAACTAAATGAAAATGAATCAATAAGCACAAAACACGCTAGTATGCATATATACCTCAGGAAGTCTTATATCACATTGTGAGAGAAGATCGTGAGCATTTCGTAAGATATCCAAAAGAGCACCATCAGGTGTCTGCATAAAAATGCAAAACATATTATAGATATTTACGAACAACCATCATTACAACTCCAATACATAAATTGTAGGTTTTGACTTGGTAAATATACGAAGAACATAAAGATAATCCTAGCAATTCAAATAACCCCTAGTTCAGTTCTTAAGCTTTCACTATTGTTCAAAACACGTTAGTAAGATATTCAGATAATACCAACTGCTGAGTGAAGCAAGCACTATCCAAGTATATAAGGAAATATTAGGAAAAAACCTCATAAGGAAGAGATTACGAGAGTACAAGGACTGTCAAAAACTTGAAATGGAATCAACATAATGGAATATCACATGTACTTTGTTTAGTCATCCCAATCTAGACCAAAAAAAATGATATTTCATAAATGCAGTAATTCAAACCTGGTGTAAAGACTTGTCTCCGTGCCTTCTTTTTTTCTTGGCAGAGGAGGTAACTCTCCTTCTTTCATTATATACAATAAAAGTATCTAGCTCATCTGCTCACAAGGGTTTTGTTAAGCACAACTATGGGAAATGAAGTATATGGTTTGTCAGATCAGACAAAAACATGCATGACATACCTTCCACATCATTATAACATCTAGATGAATACGAATTGGAATAATTGTCAGCTATATTTTGCATTGTGCACTCAAGTCTACCACCAGAGACGCTAGTGAATCACAATGAAAAAGGGATGAGTAAGTTGTAAATGCAACAAAAGAATCAGTAAACACACAGCGTGATAATATTTCATAACAAGAAAAATTAAGGTAAAATTACTTATTTGGTCTCTGAACTATTTGGGAAAAAAAAAAAAAAAACTAAAAGGGTCCTTGATCTGGTAATTTTTTAAATTGAGTTCCGAGGGTTTTTTAAAAACAGTCATGGAGTATGGCAATTTCAAGCTTCCATGAACTAACCCCAAGGACCTACTTTTTTACGTTAGGAACCTAATTACATTTCTTTTTACTGTAGGGACCTAAGTTGAAAATTCACAAAATAGTTTAGACACAAACTGAGTAATTTAACCAAAAAATTAACCTAGAGAAGTAATAATAAGAAACAAATAATCACTGTAGAAAGAAAAGAGGAATTTATTTTAAAGCTGGGAAAGGAAATCCATCAATTTAGACTTGTGGTCGTCGTGCATTCAAAATCAAAATTTTCTGTTTCTAGATAATACATGAATATAAATTAGTATCAGATAAAAAGTATATATTATAAATGTTTCAGCAGCTACTGCTGTTATTAACACGTGTATCCATTTTGAAACTTTAATCAATAAGAAAAATGGCAGCCCAATGTACGAGGCTACCACTAAGTAGGGTTTGGATAAAGTAGATATACACAGCCTTACCCCACACAAACAGAGAAACTTTATCAAAGATTTGAACATGTGACCATTATTTAGGTCACAAGGCAGCAACCTTACAGTTGTGCTAAGCTTCATTTTCATTTAATGTATAAAACAGAGGAAAGTAATAAAACTGCATTGATAAATTCGTAGGGAAAACACATACCTATGGCATCTACCAAACTGATCTGTGTAAACTATTGGCTTTCTTGTATTTAGCACCATTCCAGGTAAACTATTTCCACTCTTACTAGATCCAACTAGCTCCGCAGAAGGTAAATCAACATATAAGATGTTTGTATTGGCTGGGAACTCTGCCTGCAAGCTTGATTATACAGAATGAAGTTGATATTTGGGTCATGCATTCCAAATCAGAGACAGAATTTTGAGCAAACAAAAATTAGTCTTTGTTTTCAACAAAGAAGATTAGAAGAAGAAAGAATAAGGCTCCAACTAACTATGCATTAATGTTTCTTGAGAGCTGGGATTAGGTTTTTTAAATCCAATTGATTATCTTGATTACATATGACTATTGAACTGCTTGATAGTCTCCAGAAGAAAAGAAATTTATTATATCAAATGCATTCATTTGAAAATTGAAGGGTATGGTTCCCTTGTGGATGTGGATTTACAAGATACTTTGTCATTCTCAATATTCATACAAATTTGGGGATAATGTGTTCTTAATCATCAAAGTCATTCGTTTGTAACAATATGCCTGACTAGAAGGCTACATAGCCTAAGCATGGGCAGTTAATTTAAAGCTGCACAATATATCACAGAATCTGGAAAGCAAATTCGAACATATTAAGTCAGTTTAGCGTATGAAAGCCCAAATCACTTTCTGAGATAGGTGAAACACTGAAATAAATCAAGTCCAGGAAAATCACATACCTTTTCGGTGCAAGAGGTCCGGTAGTAATTCCAAACTTGTCAAACTCAGTGTACTCAATACAAGAAACGCCATATTCCCATTTACCATCAAGACTTTTCTTCTCCATCAGCACATTAATTCCTTCTGTGGCGCCTGATATCCGCTTACAAGATGCAAATCCCAGTTTCTGTTACGCAGTTGAGAAAGTGCAAACAATATTGAACTTGAGATTCGAGACTGTTTAGTTCAATAAATATTACAGAGAACAGCGTCTTTCTTTTTTCTTAAAGAACTTCAGACAAGATAAATTATTAAATAGGGATAATGCTGCAAGCAAACAGTGCATTTAAAGGATAAACAGTTTGACTGTGGTATCTAGTTCTGTTCCAGTGTATAATATACACCAAAGTTGCAATTATCTGTCATTAAATCTTATACATCAGAAACTTTAGACTTGGTAAGGAACTAGACACGATAAGACATTATTTACCCTTGTATCATAACATGTTTTAACCTTTGTCCATGTACATATAGTGTTAGAAAAGGCTGAGATTAACAACTAAAACAACCAATACCTACCTTTCCGTGACGTAAACCAATCCCTGCTAAGGCTAGGAGGGTTAAATCTGTAGCAGCCACAACGTTACTGCAAGGTGACCAGTATTGTAAATGCAAGTTTCTCATATACTAAGAAAAGCAAACCCAAGAAATATCAAACAGACCTGACTTGGCGCAGAGTTGCACCTTTTCTTCCTAGAGAATAAAACCATTTGAAGATGCCTTTGTCATGTGCAAGTTTCCATATGACACCATGACCACCAGGCTTGCTCAAGGGACTGAATGGTCTGGTGACCAGCCACTGACCTCCTTCTGCACCAACAACTGGAACAAGAGGCTGCCAATTTACAAAATTGTATATTTAGAGATTGCTAAAATAAGATTATCCCTTCCGAGAAGCCATGGTATAGATTTATATAGAACCTGCTCAAAAAGTTGGAAAGTTGATCGACCTCTCCCAAACCATGAAAGTCTTTCACATAGAGAAGTGACGTGTTTGTGGTTGTTCTTTGCAGAACTTGTCATTATTGCAACGGGTGTGATACATTGTTTATTGTACAACTTGAAGTACAAGAATTCTCTAGCCTTCAAATGTGAAATTATATATTTCAGAGCCCAGCATACAAACATAATCTTGGTTTTATTATAAAAAAATGGGCATAGCAAGTATGACTGTGTTTGATAGCTGGAGATCTAATACCTGAAGATCTCTTATAAGACCTTCCAACAAAGTCCTTCCACAAAATGGTAGCATTGCAGCGGGCAGGCATTCACCTGAGTTAGGATCAACCAAACCAAGCCTGTCGGCAGAACCTCCCAAAGGATACATTTCACCTAGGTCTGGCAAACCCTAGAACGACAAGATCTTATTATTCCATGTAGCTACGAAGCATCTAATCTAAATGCATGTTACGATTTACAAACCAGGTAACGTAATTAGACTAACCTCTATACCCCACAGAGCTGCTTGAGATGCATACTCTGTGTCTTCAGAAAGGTTGTGCCCATTAGGTGCATTAATTCCCAAAATTTGGCATTCTTTCACTTCATGCATCTGGTGCGACCACTTTATATTCTGCCTCTCAAATGACTTTTGGACAATAAGTTCCAGCACTGTTATCTGATATCTGCAGAATATCAATGTTAATAGCAAACAAGCAAGTAGATGCAAATTGAATTATTCCCGAACTACATTCACTCCTATTAAACCAAGTTTATACCAAGAAAAAGCAAAAAAGACTTGATGGTGTTGGGATCAAGGTTTTAAAAAAGGGTCTGCAACTGTAATTTCAGCTGCAGAGTCAAGTTTTATGGGGTGACTGTGATAAGCACCCAAACATTTGTGAACCCACCCTCAAAAGCTACCTATAGGGTAAAAAACCAAATATTTAAATATTCCACCAGACATCCCATAATACCATGGAACACAGATACCCCCCATAATACCGAAGTTCCTATCAGACTGCGACTACAATTATGGCTGTATAAGCCGCATTCTACAATTTCCCACTCTATAAAGGAGCTGGAACTACACTACGTTGGTTGGGACACAAGTATAGATGGAAAGGTTTAGGGCTATAAAAACATAAAGAGAGAGAAAAAAAAAAAAACTACTGGAGATTTATTCCCTTTCTGTCCACTCATAAACCAATGTCTGTTCCAACAAAATTGGAGAAACGATAGTTCTATTTCACAATTTTACTACTACGTAACTCACAAGTCAATCTTAATATAATTGCTTTCTGTTCCCTTGTTAATATATTAAAGAAGCAAAAACAAGGTAAGTTAATTTTATTCCATCTCTTCTCCATTTGTTCCACACTAAGCGAATGCTAAAAGTAGGAAAACGAAGAACTGACCCAATAATTCCTCCAATACAGTCATAGAATCGCTCAACTTCCGCCAAAGTTTCTAACAACTTGTTCAATTCTATAATCTCGTAATCCCCCAACGCCATTCCCGAGCCCGCTCCACCATTGCCATTATAAGAATTCAAACTCTCAATCATCTCCGCTATAGCGTAGAGCGCGCTCTTCACGGCGCTCGCGGCAGCCGCGGCGGATTCTATCGATTCAGTTTCGTCCAAACACAGCACGTGCTCCTGCCCGGCGGCAACCACGCACTTGAGCAGGAATAGTTGGTCGGAGCTCAACCGGAGCGAGGCCAAAACCCTAGCAAGGCCGCGACCCGAGCCGAAGAAGCGCTTCACTCTGGAATCGGCGTTGACCACTCGGAGCTTGTCGACGAGAGTGGCACACGCCGCAAGCCTGTCGCGGAGCGCGGCGAGGCGTGCAATTTCGCGGTGGAAGTTGAAGTCGTCCGGCGGCGGCGGCGAGACCTCCAAGGTCTCGGTGGAGATTCGAGCGACTCGACAACATGTAGAGAGGGAAGAAGGAAGAGAAAGAAATTTGGAGAGAGAGAGAGAGTGGGAATAAGAATAAGAAAGAGAATGAGAAGGTTTGGAGCGGAAGGAGAAGACGAAACGGTTATTTTGGGGAAGAAGAGAAGTGGAGTGAAGCATTGTTGAAGGTTGTGTTGTGTTTGGAGTTGGAATAAGCATTTGATTATTGATAAAGTGAATAACGATGATGAATTTGAAGTTGTGTAGGATCAAGGAAAGATGCTGGAAGCATATCCCAGAAGAGAAAGAGCATGATAATAAGGAGGGAAATTAAGTGTTTTCTTAACCGTCCATCAAGTTGTTGCACGTGGTGTCCTTGTGTGCCTTTTATATACCTCTATCCTCTTCTTCCTTTTCGGACTGGCTCTCAGGATTTCATATCTTCTTTCTCTCACATACCTTACTGTCCACAAATACATGTCCTTATTAGGCTAAATTATGTAATCACGATTAAAATATTATAACATGTAATTCATGTTTGTATCTTAATTTATATCACCAACATTGATATAAGTACCAGTGATTTATGTCCCTTGGTTAAATGATTCAGAATTTGAGTTCTGATAATATATCATTATTATATAAGAAATAAATCATATCTTGAAGTACCTACATTATGTGTAATTTTTAATTATTTAATAATTAATATGGAATATTTCAGTTTTTTAATTATTAACTTTTTTGAAAAATTAATTAATCATTTGCAGTAGAGTATTTTCTTTAGCTACAGTATTAACTGAAACGTCCAAGGCTGAGAGAACTCGTGATATATTTAAAGTGAAGGTTATTAATAATGACATGATGCCTGCATGTGTAGTTATCAGTAGCTGAGAGACAGTCACGAGTCGTGGACATCTCAGTCTCCATTTTGAAATTGCATTGGCCAAACCCCAAAACAGCTTAAGATAATTTGGTGTCCATCTTAAGACCAAGTCAAACATGCATGTCAAAATATTTTGTAGTGCTTTATACAGTTAAATCCTTAGGATTCAACTTCTCTATGCACCATTTCAAAACAATTGGCTATTCCCATCATTATGTAGATGGCCGACGCAGTTCATCACAGATCAAAGACATTTAAAGTACATTTTTAACGAATGAGAAAGACGGAGAAACTTTTTTTAAACTTTCTGAAATAAAGAGGCTACTCTGTCCATTACTTATGCAGATGTTGCGGATGCCTTTGGGGCGTGACTCATTTACTGTTATAGCATAAATAATATTGATAAAAAATCAAAATCTAACTCAAACCGTGTATAACCACCAAATATACAAGTACACTAGAACAAAACCCAATTGCAGTCTCACCATTTCGAAGACAATAGGCATAAATATCCACAAGAATGATGTCAATCAGTGTTAGCGATTTATTTAATTTAAGTTGAACAAACAAAGTATGAGAATTCTCAGTGCCACGAGGCCTTCTAAAGTTGCGTCATTTAGAATTTCATACACCATCGCCATACAATGAGCATCAGCTTAAATGCTATGATCCTCAGGGGAATGTCTACTCCAAAAACTGATCCTATAAATCCTCTGCGCAGAAACAGTGTCCTTTCTCGGTTTTCAGTCTGGGTTTTAAACGACAAGGAATAGTACTAGCCATCCATTGACAGACAGCAAAAATGTTTAATGCTTGAGAGTAAAAGAAAAAGAAAAAGAATCTCAATTTCGAAATCTGCCTCTAAGAAGGAGCTGAGAAGCTGAACCTAAATCCTGTCTTCCCACGATCATGTTCATCCTGCTTGAGTACGTAGTAGAAGTTACCCTGAAACAACGGCAAATGTGAAAATGAAAATTTCATTTGGTAAATAACAACAAATACAAAATTAGGAAGAAGGCCAGGTGAGTGGGCAGGGTCATATAAGAAAAGATATTGAATAACTATGCCGAACTTTGCCAATCTTGTAACCAAAACTGTCTGTTTCCCTAAATTATATTATCAGCAGTTGAAATAGTTAAAAAATTATTTAAGGGGATTTGCAACAATATCAAAACTTGGATAATATGTTGGCGGAGATAATTTTATAAGCAAAATATTAAGTGTTAAGTTCATAGCCACATTTACGGAAAATAAAAAGAAAAAACACACAACTTGCCCAAAGTCCAAATATCTCAAAGATTTCTTCCATCAAAATCATATCCTCTCTGCCCTTCCCAAAAAATATGATTGTATAGTTTGACTATCTCCTCAATTATATACAAGAGTAACTGAAACATTAACTAACCTCTAGGCGAAAAAGTTTAGTAGGAACAACAAATCCACATCCAACTGAAGTTCGAAATGATTCTAAGAATTTCCGAGGTGAAAAGCGCTTATATTCATTCTGAGTCAATTTTGCCGTATTCCCGGCACCAGCAAAAAGATGACCATGGATTCCATGATTTCTCAACCACCTAACTGGGAGATCAAAAGACAGGTCTGCAAATGCCGTAACAGCAAGATCTCCTCCAATGAAGTCCCATTTAGAGGAATCGTCATTGTCATCAATAATTTCATCTCTAACTCTCCTTCGCGGTTCAGTAGGACCCAATCCCCTAGTTTTAAATCCCCACAATGTTATTGGCCCTCCTAGGGTGCAAACTGGAGAGAAATCACCACCCAAATAAAACCTTTCAGGAAGAGGAGATGGCTTGTTCATGAAGTCATGCCCCCATGGGAAAACGGCACCAGCTGAAATCCCAAGGTTAAGAGCTGTGTTATAGAACCCAAAGGGGATGGCACAGCGAACATCAAATTCCTGCATTAAAAGAATCGAACTAGTTAAGAAAAGAAATATATCTAAACTGAGCAAAGAAAAACAATATATTGGAGAGTTGAGGGTTTTTACCACAACTTGTTATACATGTGTTAAGATTGCCCCATTGCCAACATTTTAAAAAAAATGTGTACATATTTTCCATCCCCGTATTATATTATTTACCACAATCCAAAACAATTTTCAGGCAGATGGTCACAAATTGCATTTTCTGCAATCAAGTTCTTAAAATATGATTTTTGAATCACACAACATATATAGCACCTATTAAAGAAGCATAAGGCCATATGCAACCAACCATGTTCTAGTGCCAATATTTTTCAAATAGTGGGGAATAACCAAATAGGTTGTTTTTCAACTTGTACGAACATCATCCTACTAAAACAAAGCATGGGCATTCTTTCATTTTGTGGAAAGGCCACACTTGGTCAAACAAGCACCCCACGCACTGTCTACAAAACTGGCAAAATTAAAACTGAATGATGTAAATGCGTACAGGAAAAGATTAATATTATTACAGATACCAGGTTTTGTATTTTTCAAAATGTTCAAGAAGATGAACTTTGCCCATACCCAAAAGAATAAGATGTTTTAAACCCGGTTTCCAAATCCTTAATTTAAATCTAACTCGTTGGAATATTTAAACGGTAATGAATGAGAAATTACTCTATTGCTCCAACAAATCCATAGATTGGTACAAACATATATAGACTCTAATTAGAATATCCTAAATAGGAGTTACAGGGAAGTAAATTTGGGTATAAAAATTTGTGCAAAATCAAATCCTCCTAATTGCAGTAATTAATCAATTAATTACAAAATATATAGTTTAACAATAAATTCCTTTAAACTTTCTTGTCTTCATTAAATTAGAAAGTATAACACACCAAAATAATTTTAACAATTACTAACTGGTATCCATCACTTGATATAGATTATAAAGTTTTATTCATGACATATACAATTGTTCAGAAGATTAATTAATGGACAAGAAATTGATCAAATTGTACCTGGCGCAGAAATCGCAAGCTCCGATGATCTGGTGTAAGGCCACCAAAGTGAGTAGTGGAAAGAAAAGCATATCCATTTGTAGGCCTAATTGGTGAGTTTCTCCTGTCAATTTTAAATGTATACTTCAAAGATGATAATAAACCATGCCCAAGCTGCCTCCTTATAGACCTGGATGACATTTGTGATGGATCAGTCAAGGTACGCCATCCAAGAGTGTAGACTAAGTCATGGTGCCTGGTTGAGATTAAGCCAAGAGACAATCCTAACAACTGCTCTTTGTATGAAGAAAACTCTTGCCAATCTTGGGAAAGCATGGAAAGACGTGCTACCAGAGGAGTTAACAACCCTTTCAGTCTTGGAGCAAACACTCCTACACTCACCTCTGTTGCTTGGTTGCCACCATAGGCCAAAGAGGCATCCCATAGATCACCATAACCTAACAAGTTTTTGTACTTAAGACCCCCTTCAGCAGTCCACGAACTTGTCTACAAGAGTGTTGCAACATTTCCAAAATGAAAACATATGCATATTAGCTTATTAAGACCAAAAAATACTCATCAGACCAATATACAAGTTCCAATAAAACAAGGCTGAAACAGAAGCTTTCTACTCCCCACAAGTAAAAGATTATAGCTGAAAACTAATAGTCATGATCAGACCTTTATATTTTATCAACAAGAAATAAATCATATCTTTGTCCCAACCGATAACGTTTTAAAAATCCCAACTATTATTATATAATGCAATTACACGTCCATTGTATCTTGAATTTCTTATTGACACAAGTACCAGAAGGAACCATTAGAAATTGAGATAATCATTCTAATGGACCTAAAGACACAACCGACTCCACCTATGGAAAGAAAAAACAAGCTGGATGTCAAAGAATTTAGAGTTTCTTCCTAATTTATACCCATGAGTATACCATTTCAAATACTTGTCAGTATTCAAGACAACTCCTGCTCATCCCTAAACATAATACCTAGCCAAGAAATAGAACAAGGGTACATAGTTGCTTGTTTTGCTGTATAAAAGCTTTCATATTATTGTGCGGGCAATAAGCAGGAAAGTCAACTTCCCTTAAATCCCTGATACTACAGTATGGGACAAGCAGGTCAGTATTTGTCTAATGCCTCCGTTGATAATAGTCAAAGATAAACTAGAAGATGACATTGACCTCCTAAGAGCACGAAGAGTATGTGTTTTCTTTACAATTTACCCAAACCAAGAATTTACGGAAGAACAGAAGATCAGGAAATGACGCTTTTACTGCAAAGATAAACCTAGTCCTAGGATGCCCCAATATTTTTTTTTCTTATTTTCTATAAAATGACTACAGATTTCCTCTTTGGTGTTTGCACTACAGTACAGCATCTGAAATGAAAAGATACAACCTCAGACCTAAGAGAAACGAATTCTCATATAAACTATTATTAATCACAAATTCTTTGAATGTATCAAATAACGCAACCATCGCTCAGAGACTCACATTGAATCAATTCAATCTAGAGCAATCACAACATCGCACACGAAACGAGAATAGAGAGTGAGATTGTACCGAGGGTTTGGTGTAAACGCCGAATTCGCCGGAGACCTTGTTGGCGGTCTCGACGACGTCGACGACGACATTGGCTGTGTGAGGCAGCTCCGGCGGCCCGGCCTGGAGCGTGAGCTCGGTGGACTCGAAAATCTCGAGGCTGCGGAGCCTGGCGAGGGCGATTTCGGAGGCGCTAATGAGCTCCTGCACGGTGGTGGCATCCTGGAGAAGCTTGAGCTCCGCCTCGATCACCCAATCCTTGGTCTTGGTGTTGCCGCGAATCAGCACGTCGTGGACGCGGATAGGGACCAGCTCCGAAGCCAAACGCCGGGAGAGGGTTTCCAGCTTCGAACGCTGCTCGCGCAAACTCGACAATGAGGATCGATTCTTCCGATTGTACGGCTTGTGCGAAACGACGTCGTCTTCTTCCTCTTCCTCTTCCTCCTCTTGTTCGTCGATTTCGTCGTCGTCGACACTGTTAGGGTTTGGAGAGAATGGAATTTGTTCTTTTCTTTGGTCAGAGTTTTCCATTGATCGGATTCGGAGGCAGTTTACGTGGCGAGTTGGAGAGATTGAAGAGTGTGTGTTGTGGTGTGTTGTTTGAGTGAGCAAGTAAAACCAACGCTTTTTTTGCACTTTTTTCTTTCTCTTTCCAATAACCAGTGTTTGTATTTCTAAAATTGCAAATTATGATAGAACTAATGCTGGTAGTAAAAGAAATATTATCACCTGGTAATTTAAAATCATTAATAAAAATTTATTTTGATTAATAAAATAAATTAAATATGCTATCTAATTGTACATTCTAATTTATTAAATATGTCAACTCCGAGTAATTAAATTAATTTATATTTTTAGTCTAATTGCATGTGAAGTAATCCCATTAAATTCTATAGTGATTAATTTTAGTTTGGGAATTGAATTTTTGATTTATATATAAATTTGATAAATCCAAATAAAATCATTTTTTTAGCATAAAAAAAATTATTGTTGTGATTTTTTGTTAATTATTACATGTAGAGGTTTACTATACATTAATGTATTTTTGTGTAATTATTTAATTGATATAAGTTAATCACAATAAAATTTGCTGTTCATACATTTTAATGATAATGTCAAATGTACTTTTATTTTTATTTTTATAAGGAATATGGGCCGAACTACTTTGGAGGCAAAATTGGTCCGGCCCATCATCTACAAACAAATAAAATTCAATCTCGAGCATTTCATTGCCGCTCAGTCTCAAATTCAAACCAGGACCACCGCGAGTTCACGACGACCACCGCTACCGCCGCCGCACATTCAATTTCGAAATGGCGAACGTGGAGGAATTCTTATCTTCCTTAATCTCAGACATCCATTCCTACACCGACAAAGACCCACTTCTCCCATGGCTTCGGTATTCCTCAATTCCCACTCTCTTTCTCTGTTTTCCGCCTCACTGTTCTGTTTACTCATTCATTCCCAACGTTACTCGCAGCGCGATCCGAAAGATAAAGGATACTCTTCCTCCCAAAATCCTAAAGGAAAAACTACCCGCGTTCTTGCAGAAATGCGCTCACACCTTCGAGCTCGATCGACGTTACAGAAACGACATGCGTTATATTCGAGTGTGGCTCCATCTGGTACCCCAATCACCACCTCCCCCCTTTGGAAAACGAAGCCTAAAGTTTTGTTTTTTTATATTATTATTTGATTTATCGACATTATATATGAAGTTCAAACAAAGGGATAATGACATGGTTAGTGATTTTCTCCAATATAGATGGATTTTGTGAGTGATCCAAAGACACTTTTGAGTACCATGGAGGCTAATCGCATTGGGACAAAACGTTGTGAATTCTACCAAGCGTATGCTCTTTACTACGAAAAGAATAAGAAGTACGATGAAGCAGATAGAATGTACCATCTGGGAATGAAGAAGTAAGTTGTGTAGTGTAATTGTTTTGATTGTTGTGTTGAGTACATGAGTGGTGATAAAATTTAGCGTGCAATGAGTTAACACGGTTCCTTGATTGTTGCCAAGTTCCATGACACATATCCGTACTCTAATCTTTCCTTTGCATAGACTAACTATTTTTAACTATTTAGCTTAACATTCTCACCTTTGACTAGATCAAGTTTCCTATTCAATTTGTTGCAATGTTTGGTGCCTTGGCACAGAAGAATCACATGAAGTTGCCGCTAGATTATGCTTGAAACTTGGTGCATACATCATTTTTCGATGAATTTTTCCTCTCATAATTTCAAATTAGTAGATTAGTTCAGCAAATAGCTACTTAGTTCTTTAATTGGTATTAGGATGATATGCCCCTCTATCCCAGAATTTTTAGGAGTCGTTGCCTTTTCTGAACAGCCTTGCAGAGCCTCTAGATAAATTGCAGAAATCATATCAACAATTTCTTCAACGCATGGAGCAGCGAAAAAATAATAAGAGAACCCAGGTAGTGACATGCTTTTATCTTCATGCTCATATCTGTGTTGTTTTAGACATTTTTGTTGTTGTTAACGGCATTCAGTTAGCTAATTTAGCTCCTGCGGCATCAGGAACCAAAAGCTGCCAGGTGGCCTCTGTCTTCAAAGAGTTCTGTTGACAGCAAGATAGAGGGAAGCAAAAGCAATGGAGCATGTAGCTTTGAGGGTGTGCAAAATGGGCCCGAAATTCAGAATTATGCAGCTAAAGGTGTAGCTAATGATAAAAACTTGAAGACTAAGAAGGATGAGAGCAAGAACTTTCGTGGGGATGATACAGTTGTAGTCAAATTTGTTGACACTGCCATGGTTGGAAAGTCTGAAGCAGAAGATGCATGCCATCATGGATTGGTGGATCCTACAATAAATATGAAGGAGGCTATGAATGCCATCAACAACATGTTCCGGGAGCCATTGGAGACTGTTCCATTAGGCAGGAAATCACATAAAAACCATTCAAAAGAAATTCGTAGTACAAAGAACGAGTTTGAGGTTTTTGTTGACGAAAACTTGGATCATGGAATCAAGCCATCCGGTTCCTTCTCACTTCAGAAAAGGACTGAAGCCAGCCAACCTCACCAAGAACCTTTCCTGATATACATTGATGGTGAAGAACATTCCGAGACCAGTAATGCGAATTTGTCTGAAGGAGGTTCTGCTACATCGGCTTCACAATCAAATGGCTTTGTTTTTCTCCGCCCCAAGGATATTACTTCTGAAAAATCTAGTGACATGGATGCTGACAGCTCTCGTAATTCAAAGTTCAGAGAGGATACAGTCGTTTGCAAATTTGTTGGTTCCACCATTTTGGATGAACCAGAGGTGGAAAATGTTTGCCACCACGGTTTAGTAGACCCCACCATCAACTTGAAGGAAGCTATGGATGATATAAATAACATGTTTGGGAAGCCAATAGATTTTGTTAGGAAAAGAAGAACCACCAAGCAGGAGAAAGCACCCCAGAGCAATAGGGGAAATGACTTCGGTGGGTTTTCAATCCTTGCTGACGATGACCACCTGGAAAAGCAAGTTCCAGCACCACCACCACCAAAATTGCCAGGAAAGTCCAAGGAATCTGATTTGTTTGAGCCAACACTCCTCACAAAGGAAGCCATGGACGATATAAACAAAATGTTTAACATGCCCCTGAATTTTTAGTAATAAGGTAATTTTTGAGTGCCAATTCTGATTTCTATTATGTAAGCAGAATTTGATTCTGTGTGAAGTATTCGAGTGAAAGGTTTCACTTGTTGGACTGATTTTTATAACTTTTAGCATACTTTCGATGGGTATGGAACTCAAATTGGAATACAGAACCATTTCCTTTCTCAAATGAATAAAAATATATTAAATAACCACAGCAACATTGCAATTTAGTTTAATGCAGCAAAATACCAAAAAGGAATACACCAAAAAAAATTAAAAAGAAAATATCTCCAGATCGAATACTATGTAGACGCAAATAGTAGGAAACAATAAAATCATGATCAAATGAATCTCAATGCATGGTTAATGGTAATTGTTTGAGACACTAGTGGTGAGTCTGTGAGCATTCAGAGGGACGGAAAGCCAAGGGACCAGCAGCATAAATGACAGCCTCGTATTTGCTTCCATGCAATCTCTTGTTCTCATAACGAAGTGGTGCCCCATTCAGACCGTAATTGACATTGGAGAGAAGGCTGCAACTTTCAAGAGGAGACCAAACAGGCTTCACGTAGCAAGAGTGGAGGGGGTGATCAAGTACATAATGCTGCATCTTGAACCCTTCGAGTGGTGCATAAAGGTAACCATTTTTGTCTGTCTCAAAGACCTTATAGTAGCTCACATGACCATTGTAGCTTTTGCAGGTAACACTTACTTTGGCTGAAGGAATGGGCTTGGCACCAATCATAGACCATGTTCCAAAGTGATCACAGCTCTGACAATAGACCGTAGCTTCCACCACCACTTCTATTTTCTTCTCTGTTGTTTTTGGAACATCTGGAGTGGCTTGTGTGCAAGAGAAAGCCACCAGAAGAAGTAACAGAGAAAGGATACTGAAATGCCTGCCAGCCATTTCCTTTGAGTCCTTTGAGGGTTGAACTGAAGTGACTAGGAAGAGTTCAGAGACCAAGGTTTACTACCAATTGACGAGACATTGTGTAGATTGATATATATAGCTGATAGCTCACTGGTAATGCAATGCACTATTGGGAGGACTTTAGCTGAATTGATAATAAAACATATCAACGTGCCATCCACTTTGTTGCTAATAAATCTCATCTATACGTGAAGGCCACATTTTGCCATGTACATGTTTTCATGATTTATGACACATATGTTTAGTTACCAAAAAATACTGGCCTTTAGATATTTCCAATTTATTATTAAGTTTCATTGGCCACTTAAATATCTAACACGCCAGAAACAGTAAACTTAACTTACAAGTGATTATTTAACACAGTTAGTTTGACATTAAGTTTATAATTATATTCCACTTAGCATTTATCAACTGATTTTATTTATTTTAACATGTAAATGTATTAAATAATTCATAGAAAAAATTAATTAAAAAGGAATATATATATATATAAACATCCTACAAGTTTTTCATTTATAATTGGGAATCGTAAATTTTAAAATCTTTATTTAGTCCCTAAATTATGAATATTCTTCAATGGGTCCTTCTCACCTATTCTCATTAGTTTACTAACCAACATAGGACATGGCACGATCGTACCCTTTTATTTGCATAGTATATGCATTTTTTTATCTAATTAATCATTTTAAGGCTTAGAAAGCACATAAGTAAACACAAATTAAAAATAATATTATGCGTGATATAATATAATAATTTAGTTAATTAAAATATAAAATTAATGTTTGATTGAATTATTGATGTCAAAATTAGATTTAATAATATGATTTTGAAATAATAATCTTATTTATATATAAATAATGCTAAAATAAAATGTAAATATATATAATTATTAATATATTTTTACTCTTTTAAATTTATATATCTTATTATCCCATTTACATATGATATAATTATTTTTAAATTTCTTTATTTGATTAAACATTCGATTTAGTCTTATGTGTAGAAATTCTTTGAATAAATATATCGGAAAAGTCAAAATTTAAGGAGAGTTAAAATCGATGAATTATGAGTCAATCTTTGTAACAAACGTAACATTATTTCAAATCCAAAAGTTTAAGCTAATAGATCTGTGAATTTTTCTCTTAATATATTTTTCATCTCATCGTGAGATTTCAAATTCTATACCTCAATTTTTTTTCATCACCATTTTAATCTTTCAAAATTGTGGACACTAATTTAATCCTTCAAACTTTAATTTATCACAAAATCAGTTCATAAAAAAAACATTTCATCAATACTTTATGCTCCATTTTAAATTGAGGGGGGAGTAGTTTAGTAATAAAGAATAAATAAATTTTGAAAGATTAAAACATTTTAGATGAATATTATTATTATGTTTTAAATTTTCAGAGACTGGTATGTTAGGATTATTCGTTTAAAAGATTTATGCAGGGATACACACATTTAGAAAACAAATTGAAGACTTACTCTTTATTATGCATTCTTTGTATCAACAAACAAGTGGAGAACGAGTTGCATATTTTAAAAGATTGCTCCTTTGTTCAGTGTGTCTGGATAAAGATGAATTCTTTAATCGTGACTTCGTTCGTTGAGTTGAAAAATAATATCTGCGGCACTTCTCAACATGATAGGCATCGTGGGGCACATTGCTTCCTATTCCTCTAAATCTAATATGGAAAGCAAGGAATAGTCATGTTTTTTGTGCTGAAAAATCTGATACTCTGATGGCTATCCAAAAAGCTACACAATTTACTTATGTCAATACTGTTAATGAGTTTCAAAATTGAAGTATGAGATTTTTCTTCTTAAAGAGAACGAAAGACAAGGATCACTATACTCCAAGATTATTCGAGTCTACTGTTAGCAATCTTAACAGAAGTCTAGTCTTACATTGTGTGAAAATAAAAAATTTAGCAAAAGTCGTTGTGATGAATTTTCGAACAAGTGAATTTTATTATGATGACGATATTGGTGTTTATAGTGTATCAATATAAAGGAACTTTCACTTAGACTCACATTCAATATATTGTACTATCAAAAAGCAACAACGTTTAGAATCTTTTTAAAAAATTATCAATCTATCAGAAGTTGGTTAACTAGGAATTGAGATACTGTTTTTGTTCATATATTTGAAGAAGCTAATATTGTGACTGACCATTTAGCTTCTTTACCTCACTTTTATGCTTTAGTGACTCCTGCTAGAGTCTTCTCCTGGTTCGGTTCTTGTGATGTAATGGAACTGTCCATGAATTTACGAGTCCATATATAACCTCTGAACATTTTTCGTTCTTACACATTTTAATGAACAACTTAAGGAACGGAGTAGATGTCATATTAACAAATAAAAATAAGATCGTTCCGCATTATAGATTCATTACAGCATCGAGGGTAATAAGAGAAATGTCCAATTGATAAATAATCATAATTTAAGCTCTAAATAAGAAATTTTCAAAATCCGTGACGTCAATTAATAATAAAAATTCAAAATTCGGTGCAGCTATATTCTCAATTGAAGTTAGCAATGATACTGACACCATCAATTTTTTTTTTATTCTGAAATGCATACAGTTTCTTTAGTTGTGGAATTTTGGAATTTTGTAGCATGATGAGCAATGCGTAGGTTAAGGTCAAGCACGTTGTTATCTTCAATTAACAACTGTCGTATAGCCAAAGTAGCAGTGTCTCCAAGTCATGTTGGAACCAGTCAGTCATGCAGCTGCCATGGAAATTTTCAGCCACCAATTATCCTATTTGGCAGGCTACAGCTTGGAAGTTTGTACTTTGTAGGTGTCATTTGCTACCAAACTTGGTTCATACTTCATCATAGAATATTAACAAAACCCCCATAGACTTTGACCTTGTCCATCTATTTTATCAAAACTTCATCTATCACAACCTTATTCTTCACATGTAACTATCATCACACGTAATCAACACACATTGGTAGGACTATGATTATTTAAAAAAATTTATATCATGAGTTAAAAATTGATCTTTTAAATTAAGGACTATGATTATTAAGGAATCACCATCAATAGACATTTCTCCATATATATGAATATAATAATTCAATCCTTATTCATATTTTCAAAGAAAATATTGCTTGTCAACTATATCAGATTATATTAACCATTTTGTTGAATAGAACAAATTAGATTATATTGTTTATGAAAATAAAAGATATGGAAGTAGGGAGAGAAATCAGTAATGGTTGTAACTGATAAGAAATATAATTGAAAACATTTTTAAATCACCAAATAAACACAGCGAAAATGAAATTAACTCATATTTGAAGCTTTTTTTCTTAGTTTAATTCCATAAACCATAACCAAACAAAGCACCCAAAGAAAAAATCACATTTTTTTTCTCTCCCTTATGTACATGTGATTTGCCACTCTTCTACGATGAAACACAGGATGTGTTAATGTACAGGTGAATGCATTTTTGTGCCTTCACCGATTGAAAAAGGAAGAGGATGGTAAGAAGTTCATACTTACAACCTGATTAACCGATTTCAGTTTCCATTTACCGAAGCAATCTCAAGCTCTGCCCACCAAAGTGGAGAAAGTTTTGGAACAGCTGCTTCGGGTGTTATTTTTGTTATCTCTCTTAATCTCACAGAAACTTCTTTCATAGTTGGCCTTTGCTTTTGATCAGTATGGACACAAGATTTGATTAAAGTATCAACTTGTTCCAGCTGTTCTTCTTGAAAGGACGCTAGAGTTGGATCCACCATTTCTTTGAGGGGCTGATCCCCATGTAAATATTGTGAAGCCCAGTCATCAAGTGAGCCATCATTGTCCACTGAATAAGGGAGCCTGCCTGTCACCATTTCAAATAATATAACACCAAAACTGTAAACGTTACTTGCTGGGGTCATGTCAGGGTTCTGTCTAGCAGAAGATTTTATCACAGCTGCAGCTATTTCAGTTAAGAAACTCAAATCAGAGATTTTGGCCGCACAATCATCAGTGAGTTGAACAGCTGAAGAATTCAGGTTGCCAACAACCAAAGGAGGCTCCAACTGGTGCACATGCTGTAGGCAGTAAGCCATGCCCATGGCAACTCTAAGTCTTGTTTCCCAATCTAAGTGTTCAGCTTCTTTTACTGGAATTCACAAAAGATCAAATACATCAGTTCAGCCACTTTCCTACTTCAACACCAATAGAATGCCATAATGAAGTCCTTAAAAGCAACTATTTTGGCTTCTGAAATAGAAGTAAACTCGGGGTGTAGGAACTAGAGAGATAGAAAGCAAATAAATAACAAAGTATTGTAACCTCGATTTCCCACAGATATAATTCAAGACCTACACCTATTTGCAGGGAAAATAGGAAGGTTGGGGATGTGATAAACATTACAAAATAATTTGGTTGACATGTATAGTTTCTTATGATTGGGTTATCTTGATAGAGAGAGAAGAGGAAGAAAAGAAAAAAAAAAGTAACAAGATATCTTGTATTATTTTTTATTTATCAATTAAATTATACAAATGTCAAAATACTTTATTTTTTATTTATTTTTATTTTTTCAAATAAGTAAATATTTAATTTTATTTCTTAACTTCTTTTTTTCATTTTTTTCTATGTTTTCATCCTCTCAATTTCTTTCTTGCATTATACAGAGCCTAAGTTCTAAACTGTGACATGGTATAGCAACACACAGAATAGGTCAATGATTGATAGACCAAAGCAACTTTATTATATGATAATATATCCATAATGAGCCAGAGAAAATGCCTAACTGAGGGGCCAAACCCATGTGCCCTTGTCCATTTATGTCTATCTATTGACATCAATCTAATGTGTCAATCTAATGATCAGAAGAATTTCTATAGCAAACCTTAGGCTGACAGAAAACTAGTCATAATCTAACTAACTACGGGGTAGCATCAGAGAGAGGCATAAGAGGACAACACTCTATAAACTGAATGTATGAAGTATCAACGGACAAAAACTTGTTAACCAGAATGTTGGAAGCGTGTAAAACCAATGAATTAAAATTTGATGATCATAGATGTAATAATAACACCAAAATGATAAAGTACTCACTGTGTAAATGCTCAAAGAGAGTTCCATTTGGGGCGTACTCAAAAACCACCATTCTGGTGAAAGGCTCCTCTTCTTCACAATGTCCAAGAAGATTTACAAAATTCTTGTGGTTCACTTTTGATAATGTATCTATCTGAAACCATAATTACTTAAAATGTTAGTTAGGATAGCAGCTTAGTTGCAAATCTACAAATAATTTCGTTTAACTTCTATGGTGGCAGTACCTTCTTCCTAAATTGGGCTTCTAAAGTCTTTGACCAATGTTTTGATGATTTCACCGCAACAGAGGCCACAGCTATTTCAACACCATTGGACAAAGTCCCTTTGTACACAGTACCAATGGATGAAGTGCCAATTACATTACTAAAATCTTCACATGCTGCTTCAAGCTCTGATCTCTTCAGCTTTGGCACACCTGAAAACGTAAAACTCTGTCATCCATGTAAAGAGGCAGAAATCTTAAATGCAGTACATAAATAACATATCTCGTCAAGGGAGTGCAATACTGCAATCATTCAAGCTAGATCAATTAGATGACGGAGGACCAAACTGAAATAAGTATTTTTTTTTTCTCTTGGTGACATTACATGAATCATGAATTAGAGGTTGTGTGCAAGTTATCTACTGTTTTCAGTCATTGCTCTACGTCACTACTTTTAAACAGCTAAGATTTACCTGTTACGAATGCCTTCTGAAGCTGTCCACTTAATCCTGTGGCCCAAGGTTTTACAGTAGCTACCTTGTTTGTTTTGCAGAGATATATGCCAATGATTGAAATGACAAGAAGCACAGAACCACTTATAACTCCAGCCAAAATACCAACAAGATTGCTTTTTGATGAGCTACTTTCAGATGGCGGTGCAGAGCGTGGTTCAGCCAAAGGAGAAGGAGAAGCAGATGCAGAATCGTTTCGGTTAGCAGAAGCAGAATCATTTCGGTCAGCAGAAGCTGGCGTCTCAACAGGTGGTGGTGTTGCTGGGGCCGGTGAGGGAGCTGAAGGTGATGGAGCAGGACTATCAGGAAAAGCGGCAGCACGGTTAAAAGGACTTCCACCATCACGAGGAAATTGCAGTAGCCTTCTTGAACCTTTCTTATTTTTGCCAATGTGCCTTCACAAAAAGAATGATAGAATAAGATTGTGAAATAGAATGGACACAACCTGCAATACATAGACCCACTGAACCAGAAATACATGAAAGAATCTCGTGGCTTATAACTCTAAACTAGAGATGGGCCCTTTTGGAAGCTTAATGTCATACCGTTTGATGAATCTTCTTGTACAAGCTGGCACTTTTTCTGCCATACTTAGTTGTCTTTCATCTACTTGATATTCAGAAATCGTCTTCAATTTATTAATTTCAGGAGAGAAACCACAGAGATGATCATTGTTGTCCAACAAACTGCAATAAGAAGAAACTAAGAACAAAGTAGGAAAACAAATTTAACTAATGAGATTTGAAGTGTTCAAAGAGTTTTATCCTACAGGATTGTTAGCGAAATATTATTCCCAAGATCTGTAGGTACATGTCCACTGAAGTTGTTGTAGCCCAAATCCAAAACCTCCAATTCATTCAAGTGTGCAATCCCTTCAGGGATGATTCCATGAAAAGAATTGTTCCGCAAAATTCTGCAACATATTCATCACACGATTACTGCAGAGTTGAAAACATTTGAAAACTGAAATTGCTAAGGAATTAGTTGCAACAAACATCACCAATTGATAACATACATGGACTTTATGTGAACAAGGTCTGCGAGCTCAGGTACCAGATTTCCTTCCAGACAAAGATCTTTCAAATTCCTTCCAAACAAAAAATATTCTATTGATCAGAACACTACTAATAATATCTAACCAAGAGTCATTTCCATTGAACAGGAAACTGGTCTTAAAATTTTGTAATGATACTATCAAGCTTCTATGAATCAGTTGATTCAAGACCAAGGTACATTTCAATTGAGGATATGTTAGAATACAATAAAAAGAATCATGATAGATTTCTATAGCAGTCTCAAAATATCACGAATCAAAAAGTTTTGCTAATAAGAAAGAAAAATACAGTACAAATTTGAAACTTGGATTTCTCATCTGATGACCCAAATGAATAAATTTTTTAAAAAAAAGTTTATGCTTTTTGTGGCCATAAATTAAATTGAACAGAAAAATACATAAATTCAATTTCTTAAAATCAGATCACAAAATCAGAACTTACAAGACTACCACCCTTCCAACAGAGCACTCAACACCAAACCAATTACAATGGTTAACTGCTACTTCATCATCAACCCAATTTGACAAAGCACCAAAAGGGTCTCTAACTATTCCCTGCCTGAACTTCAGAAGAGCTTTACCTGCACATAGAACTCACTTCTCAGCTTTATTTTCCTCTCGGAAACACACAAATAACCTCACTAAAATAGAAAACTCTACAAACCAAAAACTCAATACCTTCTTCATTCAAAGAGCAACAGGAACTAAACAACCAACACAACGCCAGAAGGAACAGAGGATCCCTGAAGCAGCTGGATTTCCAGTGTTTTTTCATTCTTGCTGCGTTCAAACGTCAACTGGGCAAAAAAAAAGCACGATCCAGATTGAAATTTTCTTCAAAGAAACGAAATTGAAGGAAGTTGATGACCAAAAGGATCAGTCTACAAAAGTATCGAAAGCTATGAAATTGCTAAAACATTGTCAAATATGGCAAAAGGGTGAATCTCCAAACCATGTTCTTAGACCAAGGAAACCGGTTTGGACCCATACAACACACTACAAAAATATTTGAAAACGCGTTCCCTCACAATAGAATTTTCCTTGTAAATTAATTTTATATTATTAAAAATAAATCCAAATCTAAACGCAACTTCAACCCCCATCCTCTCAAATAAAAAATATGACCAAACACAGGCACGTTAGTTGCCCTGTAATAAAATTGTAATTCCAAAATAATACTATATTAGACATTATTTTCAATGCATTATTAGTGTAAAAAATGCAATATAGGAAAAATATGATAAATATAATTTTTTTAAATTATTGAAAACATCAATCAAACTATAAAGTATATTATTTTTTAATTAACTAGTAATGAAAGAGGTCTTGGTATATCAAGGCATGAACTATCATTCTATCTAATAATAGAAGATAATGTAAAATTTTTAAATATTAATTGGTCTAGAAAGGATAATATAATTTTTAAAATAGTTATTATAAAACCATTCAATTCACATATATATATATATAGCATTAAATAATAGTATAAGAAAATATTTATACTATTAATATATGAAATATTTTTCATTAATTTTGGTGGTAAAAATTAGTGTATATTACAAACAAGTGCAATTTTTAAAATAAGTATTAAAAAAAGTTTAAAAAATCGTTATATATATTATTCTTTAGATAAATGATAGTCTAAAAATCTTTTCATCATTTCTGTATAAACTATCAGTCATTCTCTTTGATATTAAAAGTTCTACTAAAGCTATGTAAATATATGAATAGCATTTTTTTAACAAGTGGAAATCATGTTATGGGTGTAGATTTGTTTAAAATTAATAATTCTTTTAATAACATTAAATATTTTAATAAGTTTTTTTCATTTTTTAATTTTTAAATATTGACAGTTGCTAAAGAAGCCAAATCAAAAAAATCTGAACAGCATGGAATGGGTCAAAAGGTGGGGACTTGCCACCCAATAAGCTCAAGAAAAAGCAGTGAGAGTGGTGACTATGGTAACCGGCAGAAACTGTAAATCAGATGTGATTATTAGCTGGTTTTGATTAGGATTACTAAGCAAATTTCCCTTTTAACTCTTCTTCTGATTGCGTGTTTATGGTAATTAATGCAAGTCATCACATTATTAATTTCAATGTGAAATCCCTTAAACTGCTTAAAATTATTTGGTCCTAGCTGATAGTTTAATCATTTAATTAAATGACCTTGGAATAGTACATTACATTAAATGCAAATAAATAATATCAGTAAACTTTTAATGATATGATAAAGGAGAACATAAATACTAAATGGCAAAAGCTATATTTAAAAAAATATATTAAATGAAAAATAGTCTGAATTTTAGTTCTGAAATATTAAAAAAACATTACTGTTACATTATTCATTTAAATATTTAAGTCAACCATAACAGTTCAAATCGGACACATATCACTGAATTTTGTTATCCTTAATCGAAATTGAAAATACCTTAGCCATCTAAGAACAATTTAAATCATTTTAACTGATAAGATATATTCTGATTAAATAAAATTTGTTAACTTTAATCTAGATGAAATATTAATAAAAATATTTTTGAATACTAAATGGCAAAAGCTATATTTTAAAAAAATATTAGATGAAAAAGAGCCTGAATTTTAGTTCTAAAATATTATAAAAACATTACTGTTACATTGTTCATTTAAATATTTCAGTCAACCGATAACAATTCCAATCTGACGAGTATCAGTGAATTTTGTTATCCTTAATCGAAATTGAGAATATCTTAAACAACTAAGAACAATTTAAATAATTTTAACTGTTAACATATATTCTGATTAAATAAAATTTGTTAACTTTAATCAAGATGAAATATTAATAAAAATATTTTTTAAGATTCCATGTAAATGTCCTGATTTGACCGTCAGAATATTTATAGGTAATCCCCATAATATTAAGACTAATATAAGATCAAGACTTACAATCAAAGATAAAACCGGACCAAAACTAAAATATAAGCTAAAATAAAAATATATAACAGTAGAGAAAAAAAAAAACAATTAGTAGTCCTATAAGTTTATTTCACCATGTAAGAAAACTTATACTTTTTATAATACTTCAATACTTTCATAAAAAATGTTACGGGTATTTAATAATTTTAGAGGTGATTTTGTATTTTTTTTTCTTTTTTAAAAACGTAGTTTAAAACTATAAAATTATGATTATGACAAAAGATGGGTTTAAAATAAAGATTGAAGATTGTTAATTCCATATTTTTAAAAGTTTGTTAATTTTATATTTTAAAAACGTTTTTAATTTCATATATTCTTTTTAAATTGCTGTCACATTTTAGAGACAAGATTCAACATTCGTAAAACATATATAAAGTAAAAGATGAAATGTAGTACATTTTAACTTTATTTTTGAAAATAATAATTTTCTTGTTTACAACAATTGTAAATCAATTGTAATCAACATTTTTTTAAAAAAATTCGTGTGAGATACCCTTGAATTTCTGTTTTGTTTAGCATTACAAGAAAATTATAGGAGTTACATAACTTTCTCATTTCTCTCTCTTTACTTATATCTCACTAAACAAGCCAAAATAGTTGTATGGTTCTATTTTATTTATCATTTTTCTACCTTTCTTCTATTTCTTTAACATCTAACATCAAACTCAAACTAGTAATTTAGTTTTTACAATCATATTATTATAAGAAGAATATGTATGTAAATTATTTATTAACAAGCAGATGTCACATAAATAAAATCAAAGGATAACATGAAATTATTTTAGTATAACTAATTGTGTCTACTTTGAATCATAGAGATGTGACTGTTGAATACACAAAGAACAAAATTCTACTAGACTGATGAAACTGTATTTAGTGAAAGTATTTATAATTTTCTATAAAAATCACTAATTAATATTTTTAAAATATTTATTAATTTTTTATAAATACTAATGGAACCATTAAATATTATCCTTTTTATCTCTGTTCATCTGATAAAAATAAATATTTTTATAACATGAAAATTAAAAATAGTAAATAACTTAATGTTAAGAGAAAACAATAAAGTGAAATTTTATTTTTAAATATTTATTAATGTTTTATAAATACTAATGGAACCATTAAATATTATCTTTTTAATCTCTGTTCATTTGTTAAAAAATAAATATTTTTATGACATGAAAATTAAAAATAGTAAATAACTTAATGTTGAAGAGAAAAGAACTTTCATTCTATGATTATTAGTATGAAAATACTTTACACGCACCTTTTCTATCGTTTCTCCTTAACTTTTTCACTTAATCAAACAAATTTAGAGAACACATTCTTTTATTTCTTATTTTCATTGGTTTCATCTCAAAACACCATTTTCAATCTATTTTTCTTCATTCCATGAAATGAAATGAGACAAAATGGTGGGTTTTGGAGGCTATCATGCGCTGCAGACTTCACTAGATTCTGATAATATCAATTTCTGGCGTCTTTCTCTTGAGACTTGGTAAAACATTCGACGACAAATTTTAATAATTTAAGGTGTATTTTCTTATGATAAAATCTTAGTGATTAAAAAAATCAAAGAAGAAACCAAGCATCTTTCTTTATTCTGTTTGAGTCTTTTTGTATGAGTGATCTTTCTCCCTCTTTTTAATATTCTTCATTCAAAAAGGTTTTATAAATACTTTCCAAGACAAGTGAAAATAAAACTTGAATTGAAAAAATTAACTTTCTTTTTTTATTTTCATTTCTTCAAATTATCTTATATATTCGATAAAATAGAAAATAACTATTTATTCAAATTTTTTAATCGAAACATTAAAATTTTGAATGATATTAGATTGTCTAAACAACAACAACTGTGCACACCTTTTTAAGTGTGATGTTTGAAGAATTGTGAATTGTTTGATTGAGCATAATACAAATTTACATATTTTAAATTTAACATTTAAGGTTTGCAAACCCAATTTAGTATAGTAAGTTAAATATTTGACCGGCAAAATTTTCTAACTTATCACTTAAATAAGATGATTAAAGTTAAAAATGTAAAATACTTCCCTAAATAGTTAAAGAAAAATACTAGTTTAACACCATTGTTTATATTATATTTTCATTTGACATTACATTTTGTTAATAAAATATTATATATGAATAAAATAATAATATATATTAGTGTTAAATGGTGTCAAAGATAAATAGTGGTGTCAAAATATCACCACCTATAGATAAATAAATAGGTGATTAAGTAAAATTTAAGATAATCCACTGATCGACCACAGAATCATCATTAGGATTGAAAAAGACTCATAACCTTATTATGGGTCATGGACACGAAGTAGAGAAGTTCTCGACCATTCATACGGGTGATTAAGACGTGATAAATATTATTTTTTATGTGGATTTTTTTTATATTTTTCAATTTTATTTTTTATGTAAAAGTTTGTTTTTTACAGAACAATTTAACTATAGATATAAATTTGCAATATATATATATAATTTCTTTTTAAGTTACCTTTTATTAATTGTATGAGAATTATTTTCAGTATATATGTTTGGGAAGAACGATTTTCGCTCAAACAAAAATTAGAGCAGCTTAAGCAAGATTCACGTACCTTTAAAACAACAAATGAGAATTATTAGACTCATGTGCCTCTAAAAAAATATTAACTAGAATTCATATAATTACGTAAATAAGCTTATTTTAAATCCAAGTCTCCAACAAGATGATATAATTTGATTAAGATTATTTTGAAAAAAAAAATGACAATATCATTTTTCTATAAAGTAAACGATATATTATTTTGTATACAATAACATTGATAAGAAGAATCTATGTATAATAAGATCTTTCTATTTAATTATTTTTTCAATTTACACAGTTAAATTTAAAATAATACTCAGGGGAACTACTTATATCTCATCAATAACTACTATTTTATTAACAACTTGTTCGTAACTTGTTCGTGAAACAAAAGATTTTGTGCGTGTCACTTTTAATATACAACAATTTCAAATATAGACGATATATAACAAACCGTTTAGTTGGTAGAAAATTATTTCTTATTAGTAAAAAATAAGATATAAAAAAGTAAGAGTTGGAGCTTTCAAATTCAAAGGACATGCAGAATTTGGTTAATTTCAGTGGCAATTTCCAACTATTTATTTTTCATTATAATAATAGAATTAGATTATTTAAAAATCGTGATAGAGAAATGTTAAAGAAAGTATATGGCGATTGAGATATACATAGTTGTTGGGATTTCGCTCTTGTGATTTTAAATAAATTGGTACTTAACAAAAAGGTTAATGTCTTGTAATATTTTACTTAAAAAAAGCTTAGAAACCAGTTTCATTCTTCAACCAAAATACATTTAATTAAAGTACATACATATAGGTCCCATAACTTGCGCAATGTCCAATATTTTTTCTCAAAAACTTGCATGATCCTTCGTAATGTATCCAATATAATTGCAAGAGGAACCGCAGTAAAACATATAAAAAGATAAGCTAACTAAATTAAAATAATCTTACACCAGAATTACAATCATATTTTATTTATATTCAAATATATAAATGTACAATTTATCAACATAAAAGGCAATAAAACACGTATAACTTAAACAAAAACTCATATTATGAATGTTTTATTAAATATTATATGTTATTAATTGTTTAAATTTTAGATTGATGATAAATTTAAAAATTAAAAATGACTGTAAATTTATTTTGAATCATATATCTATAGATATATATTACATGATGCAATTCTCAATTTATCATCAGTTGATATATTAATATATGTGATTTAAACTATCAATATAACAATAAAATAAATTATATATATATATATATATATATATATATATCATGTTTAATTATAAAATTCTAACCGATATAATTCATTATTTAAACTTACTATTTAACTAATTCTATAATCATTTTAAATATTTAAAACTTAATCAAAACAATATAAATTTTTAAAATTATTACTTGAGTGAAACATTTTCGTTGAAACAAAAATAAGATAACGATTAAATTTTAGCTATCTCGTCCTTTAGTTATAGAGAAGAATTTTCACTTAAAAGAATTTTTCTTTAAACAAGAATCAACTCAAAAACAGTCATAAGTTTTACATCACTTTTTCGCTTAAACAAAAGTACTAAAAGTTAAGTAATTTATATTTAAAAATATTTACCCTAAAATCAAGTTTCTCATAAAACTTAATGAAAATGTTGAAGCAAAAATACTGTTCGTTGTGACTTACAGTTTTAAGGCAGAAACAATCATCTATATTTTTACTAAAATTAAATTTGAAAAAATTAAGAATGAATTTTCATAATTGCCACTAACCAAACTCACTCTCAATGCTAGGAACAAGAGTTTCTTGTGTTGTTGGTGATTATAGCACCTACCACATGTAAGATTGCATGCTCCCTTAACATCACATGTCTTTTTCTTCCTCACATCTCATAGTAAAAATGAAAAAAAAAATAGTTATTAGTTCAGAGGTATTTAACTAACAAAAACAAATATATTAATAATTAATATTTATTGTTAACACTTATAAATTTCAGTATAAGTAGAAAGTTTTATATAAAAAAAAAACAGAAAAGTGAACAATGTTTAAAAAAATTCACAAAATTCAATTAGAGGTAACGTTTTAGTTTCTTACTTTTATATGATTTTGATCATAATTTAAATTTTGTTTTCTCCCTTGAGTAACCATAAGTTGTATCATCCCATTGCCGTCAGAACATTAGAAGCTTAAAATGCCAAATAACAAAACACAGTCTCAAATGTTTCAGTCATGATCAGAAAAATTTCCATTTTCGATTTGTATATTGGCCAAATGTTGGAACAAGTTGGTCATAAACTGAGTTGTAAAATTCTCAACAGGAGGTAAGAGTGTCTGACAGAACATAAATGAACTTAAAATTAATGAGTTATTCACATGACACAGGTTATGTTTTTCTAATTTGCATAAATGTTTTGTAATTTAGTAGAACATGACAGCATAAAAAAATTTAATTGCCATCATATAATAGAGTATAATCACATTAAGAAATTTAATTTTGAATGGCATTTTGTTAAAAAAGTTACAAAAACAAAAGCAGATGGTGCAAAAACAGGAAGAGGGTAAAACAACTCTTTGTATGAAGTAGGGCCGAAGTATAAGCACCTGGTTACAGGCCCATAGTATATCATTGAATTTAAAAGTTCATGTTTTACATTAATGAAATTCGATTTTGTGGCCTTTTTGGGCTTTGTTGGTCTTTCCTATTTAATTATGGGAAAACATATTTTTGATTCAAATATTTTCAGATAAAATAATTTATTTTATATACTTTTTTAAATCAATAAAAATATTTTTCACTTTTTTAAAATATGTAACTTTCGTTGTTCTTCGTCAATTCAGTTAATAGCAAAATCATTTAGTAGAGAGACAAAGATCACAATTTTTTATAAATTAAAAAATAATTTCTTAATTTGAAAATAAAAAATTAAAATCAATTTAATTAAATGTATATGGATTAAAAACACTTTTCTTTTTAATAAATGTATATTAGATACTTGTTTTTTCATATGTGATCCGTGGTAGGGATTTTTTTAGTTTATGTTAATATATACACGTGTGTGTGTGAGAGAGAGACAGAGAGAAGGTACACATCTTAAAAAATATTTATTACATTAATTATCAAAATAAATAAAAAAACATTTAAAGATTTAGATTGTAGTTGTAAAATATCAATGAAAATGATCATTGCTGTGAAATAATTAAATACTAGGGGATATGTAATAATAAAAGCAATAAAATATTTGTTGAAAATAATAATTACTGTTTAAATATTTTTTAAAGTAATAACTGTGATAGAGTAATATTGATGACTAATAAAATAATATCATAGAAAAATATATTAAAACTTATCAATAAGCCTGTTAATATATAATTTTTTGTATTTGTATTTATTTTCTTTCGACACGTGGTGAAAACGAGTTAATCATAATATTGAACATGTGATCAAAAGTTGGCACAATTGTGACCCAAATCATAATATTGAACATGTGATCAAAAGTTGGCACAATTGTGACCCAATTTGAAGTTTTAGAACCTCCCAGGAAACATGTCATTTGCTGTGGGTTCAGCACACCGTTTCTATGTCAAACCATTATCCTCCAGAATTGCTTATAATGGAACATTCTCAATCAAACATTTTCAATTAAGAAATTATTAAATAAAAATTGAATACATTTAATGTATTAAAAAATTAATATTAATATTTATCTGACAAAACAAGTAGGAAATCAATAAGAAGAGATAAACGGTGTCTTTTCTAATTCTTGAATTAAGTTTTGAGATAACCTCTGATCAGCCCTTTTTTCTTTTTTCATTTTTTATGTGTTATAATTTTTTTATTTCGTGTTGAATCTATTCAAATGAAATCGAATGGATAGACAAGTAGAAAACAATAGGATGTTCAAACTGTTCAATAGATGACAAAGACTGCATTATTTTCACTCTGGAGGGAAATCAAGCTAAAAACCATTGAAGTATTCAAACATAAAAAACTATATAATATAACTATTGTTTGATGAAATTATAATATGCTAAAGATAAATAATTTAACATAAGTTGGTTGGTATATCCACAAGGCTTGAATTGAATCCCCCATTGCTGAATTGAAAACTTAAGGAATCTAAGTTGAATAATTCACAGAGAGATGATGATGATGATGAAGACCAACAATGAAAAATGAAAGGCATCTAAGAGAAGGGGTTATTCTTTGCTGTGTCGCGGGTGCACAACGAAACAGGAAGGGCACCTGATCAGACCGTTAGAGTTGCAGGAGGAACAGATCCTGAAAGTGCCACTCTTTTCAGAGAACACTTTATGGCTTCCATCGCAGTTGTCGCACACAACGAATCTCAGCCCTCCGCAGAGATTGCACGCCATGCTCCGCGACAACGGCAGCCGTTCGATCAGCTCGTGCAGCTCGCCACTGTCGTAGAGTCGCCGAACGTCCTCGGCGCCGCCGATGTAGTCTCCGGCGATAAAGACGCTAGGAAGCGGCGCGGTGCGGCTGCCGAGAATTTGCTGCAGCTCCTCGCGGAAGCGGTCGTCGACGCTGACGTCGCGCTCATCGATGGCGACGGCGAAGCCGTGGAGGATGGACCGGACGGCGCGGCATTCGTCGTAGGTGGGGCGGACGACGCGGAGGCTGGTGTAGTAAAGGACGACGGAGGAGCAGGCGGAGTCCGGCGGCGGCGCGAAGGAGGAAGGGGCGACGGAGCGGGGGCTGCTGAGGGAGCGGATGAGGGAGGGGCAGACGGAGAGACGACGGAAAAGGGAGGGAGATTTGGGGGAGCTAGGTTCGGATTCCGAAGCTAAGAGGGTTTGAATGTCTTTGAAGGAAGTGCAGGAGGCGGAGCAGGCTCGGGATCGGTGGTGACGCGAAGCTGTTTTTCGGACATGCCATGGTAGCCACATTGAAACAAATGTGTGTTTTTGTTTTGTTTTTTTGATGTGGTTTCTTTTATGAAGGAGTGTTGTGTTCAGTGGTAGAGTGAGTGGGGTTGATGGGGAGATAGATTAAAAGAGTAGGGTAATATATTAATGATTACACATTTGCATGTTAATTAAATTAGTAAAAAAAATCAAGTAATAAAATACTCAAGCAATCTACAAAATAAAATACTGACAAAAGGAAATGAATGAGAGAAGAAACAATGTGCAAAGTAAAACGAAAATGGTAAACGAAAGAAATTGAGAACACAGATTAAGAAAAGAAAGGAATACTGACAAAAATATTGGTGTTATATAATTTAAAATTTTAAAACAACAGAATTGGTATAATTATTCAAATAGAATATAAGTAAAATACATTGAATTATAAATCGAATATGCATGATGGTGGAAAGGAATTTAAATTTAAAATTTTAAAAAGTTTAAATATAAAATAAAAATTTGTTCAAAAGAAAATAAGTTAAGAAAAATTTAACTGTTATAAAAGTGCAATTTAGTATACTCCCATCATACTTTCTTTCTTTGCTATACCACGTACACAATTCCATTAATGCATTATATAGTAACTGTAATTCCCGTCAAAAATCTATTAATTACATACCAAAAAATTTTCACAAAATCCCTGTGCTTAGAAAATAAATATTAAACGCTTCTAAATGAATAAAACATTAAATATATATTTAATTTTTATTTAATAATTTCTTCATAATTAAAAAAATAATAACAAAAATATAACATTGTTCCTGTTAATAACATATTATATCATGACTATTTTATAGGATAACATCTTATTATTACCTTTTAAGCAAAACTACATTTGAAACTCAAAACTTTGCTAAAAATCTGGCTTTTAAATATGGTATTTTTTTTTTATTTTTCATAAATCTCCTTGTTTGAAGACAATTATCTCCAAAAATAGTCCAGTACTTAATTATTTTAAAAGTTCATCAACAGTTACATTTTACAATTTTTAGATTTTCTTCAAATAATTGAAAATTACATTAACTTTTATATATTATCATCAACCTCTAAATTTCATAGACAACAAGGAACCTAAATATAAAAGACCTTAGTGGAGTTTAAGTGTAAGATTTTAGGAGAGATTATTGTATTTGGTAATAAATTTATTAAACTGTAATTGGTTGAATTGTTTGTTCTTTGAAAAAGATAGAGTTACTTGCATGCACTGCATTTCATGGGTGATTTTTGTATTTGTTTTCTTGAAATATTTGACCTTAAAAAATAGTATACTTTAGTTCATAATATTGAATTTTGATGAGAATACTTTTGTTTAAATATTTTTTACCTTTTATCTGTAATTCTTGAATCAATTTATATTTTTTCTTTTTAGTTTTTTTTTAATTTATTGGTCAATTTTTTATTTGAAAAAATATAAAAAAAAGTAAAATTGAAAATCACACCGTTTTATGGAATATAAATATCAAAGGACAGACTACTTAAATAAAAATATAAAATATTTTCAGTACTTAATCAAACAAATCTTTTCAATAATAACTCAAGTAAAAATGATATAATCGCAGCATACATATTGGTAGCAGCTATAGGTCCTCTAATACATAGATATTGAGTGGTTACGAGTTAATTTATATTATAAAAAATAACAATCTTTTTTCTTATTTATGTATGAATAATAAATGAATAAAATGTTTCATCTACAAATTTGCCTTCCTGAAGCTTGATCTACAATTTTTTTGATTCAATATCTATATTAGAGTAAAATAAAAATACGAGAAAACCCTATGGATTAAATAAAGTAATAAATGCTTCTAAATTCTAAGGCCCTGGACGCCAGAAACTCTTCTTCCCAACAAGAAACTGATTTTGATACAATGTTACAGACCAATGAAGTGAATGCAGAACCGGACCAACGTTGTTAATGATTTCCATGGTGTCCTGAACCACTACATATCCATCTGGTCTCAGTATGCGATCTATCTCCACTACCACATCTACAATGTCACATCTGATGACAAACATTATTGTGAGAATCTTAATTAACACATATTTATATTACGATGTAATGTAACCTTTTGTTTTCCTACAATGTAACATAAATATAGTAAATGTTCTCAAGAGAAAGCACTATAAACATATAATAATATAGTACAAATAACAGAAGTTCTTGGTGTTAGTTTCCTCTATATATGCATACCTGTGCTCAAGATGCTTGAAAAGAAAGCTTGCATGAACAAGATCATAGGTGCGAGGGTATGTGCTTAAGGACTCGCACCAGTCATGATATACTCCTATTAGCCCTCGGTCAAATATAGTAGTAAGAGTATCTGGCATGTCAATGGGTACTACATTCATCACCCACACTGGTAGATCAATGAGTGTCGTGGCAAATCTGGAGGGAAAGAGAGAAAATAACGTGCATGGTCTTAGTGTGTTGACATGCAGATAATGTAATCAAAGAGTGGCATCATAAACTATTGTGTAATTGAATATAGTTTACCCTGCATAACCAGCATTCATGTCCATTACATTTCGAACACTTGACCAGTTTATGGAAAGACCATCAGTATAAACGTCTGAGACTAATTCAGACCAGTGCTTGGTGTCCTTCAAGAACTTCTCAGTGGCATCTGGTTCACTCGATAAGCTTGGGGGTATACTAGTAAGCCTTTGAGGCCAAGACATTGGCCAGCTCTGAAGGTTACCCTCACCATCAACTGGTAGAGGAATAAGGCAACCACTGAGTTTGGAATACCTAACCACAATCATGCAAAGAAAATCAGCAGAGATAGAAGTTAAAACATTTGCTATGGTCTCCGTTTGAAAAACATTTGCTAAAGTACATGATGCAAAATGTCAGGTTATAGCACAAGTGTATATATGACCGTATCAAAAGGCTAAAATATCTTGCAAACAGCAGCAGAAAATCTACTTATTTACATATATAAATGTCAAAGAAGTTCGACCAAAATGTACCACGATGAGATATTTTTGTTATCGCTATATTGACATAAAGGAGGAGTATTCTCTTTGCGTTCCTGATAACAGGAAGATGAGGTAGGCTTCTGGTATATAACAAGCCCAATACCAGATGAATCCAGAGTCTTAGCCACCACAGTCCAGCACATTGCTTTTGTCACCGTCACCATGGCTGCAGAAAACAAGGATGGTTAAAACGTGTTTGTTTATGCATAAATATTGTTTATGATGATTAAAACGTGTGGATCATGGTTTGTTTATGATGGTTAAAAACTGTGGATTATAACTTTTATTGATTTTCACGGAAATGTGAAGAAAATAAGAAAAATTTAGAGGAATAGTTGATCTCTCGTAAATGAGTTGAAAAAAGAAGAAAGATAGGTGGTAAATAGAGTTTTAATATTTTGCCCTTGTATTAGACTGATCAACAGAGTAAATAGATTTTTAAATTCAAACAATTAATATTGCAATTCTTTTATGTATATATGAAACATAATTAATTATGATGAAAACATAATCACTTATATGGTTGTATTATAAGGAAGCTGAATTCATGATGGTGCATAATTTACAATTTATTAATAAATTCTATAGTAGTGAAAAATATTATCTTCGATATTAGGATATATTTGATATAAATTGAGAAGACATAAACCTTTTATATTCAAATCTTTTTAAATTATTTGTTTGTATTTTTAAATGTTTCTTAATATTTTCATGTACAACTTAAAAGTATAATATTTTCCCATTTTGATATATAAGACATTGATAACTAATGCATACTCATTTAAAAAATTATTTTGTTGACAATATTAAATTTTTCTAATAAATTTTAGATAATTGAAAAAAATAAAATATTAGTATTACTAAAAATACATTATTTTTTATTTAAATACTAAAAATAACATCAAAAGAAAAATAATATAATATTATGTTATTGTATAACTTAATATTATTTCCAATTTTATAAAATAATCACTTCATAATTAATTATCTTTTAATTTTAGTTCATACTCATTTTTGTTAAATTTTAGTAAAAAGTATTTTGAGAATTGCCTATATTATCCAATTAATTGAAATTATTTATTCTATGAGATGGATGATACTAATTACCAACTTTTTCACTTATTTTTCTTTAGTTTCCAATTTTTTTATTCAATCCAAATAACCCCATTTATCAGTCTATTCTCATTCTAAATGCGAAGGAGGAAAAATTTGACAAGAAGTCAGATTCTTACACACCCTTCTCTTACATTCCAATATTCTTTAAACTTTCATATTTTTCCTTATCAAATGATTAATCACATATTTCATGTATCTTTCTTCCTTTCCCATCTCACCTTGCCTCCTGAACAAGGTGCACATACCCAAAAGAGGTGGAAAATAATGTTTTCTTTTCAAATGACAAAGACAAGCATATGCATGGGGGTGAGGGACAAACCATTCCATACTTTGCGATCTCTTTCATCATCACGATAAACTGGTGTGGCAGACCATGCAAAGAAACCACCAGGTCTAAGAATCCTGTTCAGCTCAAACAGCGGTTTCCCACCTACACATTTGTGAGCAAATACTCTTGTCAGAAAGATACTACAGATAAAAATTGGCAGTGGATAATAGAAGAAGCTTGTCCTGATATATTACCATCTGCATCCCAATGCACCCTGCATCTTGCACAATGGATCAAATCAAATCCATTGTCAGGAAATGTCAACTTTTGAGTTCCGATGACAGAAAGAGTTGCAGGAATTCCCCGTTCCAAAGCAAACTGTATCTGAGCTTCATGCTCATCCTTTGGTGCAAATGACATAGTAATAACATTTTTGTCCAGAAGATAGCCACCGAAGCTGGCAACTCCGCAACCAACATCAAGAACAACCCTAATATTCTTTCCCCACTGGATTGCCGGTAGTGTCTGGCAAAACATAACAGACATTAAGAAAACTACAACATATATATAGTAATTATATAAGCAGAACATGTGTAAGATACTAATTAAGTCATGCATAAACAAAAAGTGAAAAATGCTTGGACAAACTCATAAAACACAAAGGAGATCAAATTTTGTCGTTTTCTATACCTCCTTCCTTGTATGGCCAATTGTAACCAAAGCTTTATCAATTGGCAAAATATCAATCCAATTTGTTATCAATTTCAAAAGCATCAAAGGAACTGAATCGAAATTTTGTTCTTTTCTAAATTTTACAGTTTCTCCAATTTGTTCTTTCCCCTCATATATATGACAGCTCAACATGTATAGGGGAAAATAACGATTGTGACATATGATAGTTTAGGCAAACTATGAGACACGAGGTGACAAGATATTGTTAGTTTTGTGCCTCTCAAAGTCCCACATCAGTGGGTGGAGAAAGGGTACCACCTTTGCTTGCTATAAATAAAGGCCTTAGGCCTTGGTATTAAACATCCCACACTTGAAGCATTTCCAAGT
>Ga0209489_100679_pt1 | contig 66324 bp, 23 predicted proteins | sample SiratrowhiteBW_FD_187527 | JGI IMG/M metagenome (GOLD analysis project Ga0209489, IMG submission 187527) | Root nodule microbial communities of legume samples collected from California, USA - Siratro white BW (SPAdes) (version 2) | ecosystem: Host-associated > Plants > Roots > Nodule | place... | reverse complement strand
TATATATATATATGGTGTTCACATCAACTTCACCGGTATAGTTCAATTCAAAACCTAATAGTTCGAGTCTTTGAGGTAGGTTTGTTTAGGTTGAAATAATTTTTTATTCTTATTATTATTAAATAAATAAAGAAATTATTTCCATGTAATTTAAAATTATTATAAGACTAATATTTTAAAATAGAATGTAAAATTTTGTAAATATAATTTATCCAGAAGAAATTTCAATCTATGAATTTTGAGAAAAGGTTATTTAATTAATAATTCTTGAATGGTGTAACGATTTATTTTAAGATATTATCATTATTATTAATGAGGTTCTTTTAATGAATGCATTTATTTGTGAATTAATAAACAGTTTTTTTTATCAAAAACTATGGCTAGCTTGCATTAATCACTTTAAATATCATATTTCTCTATACAAAAAACACTTACAAATTTTCACTTCATCTCTTTGTAAGGAATATGTTAAAATTAGCATATAGTACTTTTTACTAATCTCTTCAACAATTGCATATAAAGTGTTTGTATAAATGTTTATATATTCTCCGTCCACAAACCTTTCTGGCACTGATCCACCCTGCCTTCTGCCTAGAAAATTTCACTGCCATTATTTTTTCTCGTGTGATTGGTCTTTGCCACGTTGTTCTCAGAGGGTTGAAAACACTCACTCTTGAGAGTGGTTGAAATGTGAAATCACATTAAGCCAGATGTGAAGTCATTTTCATGGTGTGGCTGATGATGAAGCAGTGTTCAAAGGGACATAAATTTCACTTTGCAAATAATGCAAATCTGAGAATGTTGACAAGAGAAGAAGGGTTAACTCAAGCTTCCATAATTAACCCAGCAGAACCTTACACTAATCATCTGTAACCTTTCTGTGCCCCAGTCTTTAATGGAAGTGCAGAAGGACTCATGGGGTGGTAGTTGGTGTCTGTTTAATGCTTGTTTGAATTGGACAGAATTTTAAGCTGACCATGATTCTTCCCAATTCAATAATTATTTTGAGACAGCTCCTCTTTTCTAAAAACATTACAATCACAAACTGAAACTATGTGCCATAATTGAGTTCAGAGATTCCCAAAACGTATAACTGCTTATTCCCATTCATTTATTGCCTTTCAGCCTTGTCTTATTTTTTATCTCTCCCTGTGAAATGTGTTTCTAATCAATCATACACTTATTATTCTGCATCATATTATCATATTCCATTGTTTGCTTCCTATGATCTTATCTACCAAATTAGAACTAATTTATTCCCTATAGATACTACCTTACATTCTTTATCTTTGGACTCTCTTGATGTGGGGTACTTGAGAATAATATAAAGCCAACAGGGATCAAAACTTGATGCAGACACATCAAAGCCAATTCACTTGTTGCCTATAAGCAACACAATGTTGTGTTAACTAACCTTTGTCACAAGTTATTTCCATGGTTTTGGGTTTTTCCACTTTGTTGGCTCTTATAATTGACACACAATAATGCTTCCTCTCAAAACTATAGTAGAGGGAATTTTCTTTCTCCAAGTTGATTGCTTTCCATTGGGAAAAAGAAGTTAAGGTCGTTAAGTGGCTTGTACGACGTTATCCCACTTTGCATATTTAACAAGTTCATAGAAAATGATGGCAAGTCACTACAAGATATAGAGATTATTATACTTGCATATGGAGGCAACATTTATGTCTTACTTTATAGGAAAAAAGAAATCACTATATGAAAGAGTGATGAGAAAGGATTTTATTACATGGTAAAATATTTGAAAATTCTCCATCATAACAAGTGAGGACAAAGTATAGGTAAAACTGTGGACGGGACCCTCGCATAGTCCATGAGCATCTCATATCACAGATACGATTCTTGAAATTTAATTCATGCCAGTTTGTTTGGACCTTGAATGGTAACCTTTTATTGGTGGGACATTACTACTTAAGAACAACAAAATTCAATACGGTGCCACATTAGAGTATATATACCAACAAGTTTTCAAATGTTAAGAGTGCAGAAAAGATAAAAGGACAAACAAACACAGTCCTTACCACACTGTGTACATTTTATCAGTTAAAAACAATATTCTATATCGATTTTACTGCAATAAAAAGTTGTGCCATGTAGTATTATTTTTCATGATAACAACAATTTGGCCTTGATTTGAATTAAACGAGGGAAAGTCAATGATATATATTAATATAAGAAGATGCACTTTAGTTCATTAGTTTTCAAAAGATACTATGTTGGCCATTGAAAAAAAAACAAAGTTTTTCACCATATAAAATAGCTAACCTCTGTGCTACTCCAATGTTGTTGAGGTTTTGTTTCTTGCGAACACTAGTGGTCAGTGATCACATTCTCTTCAAGTGGCTGATGGGTCCCTTCTTCCTTTAACCTTGGCCTAATTATACTGCTCTTTATGGAAGGTTAGGAGCACAGATCAGGTAGTTATGCAATGTCAATTAATTTCTTGTCTTCTAGTTCAAAAATCTTTGTATGGTTTTGGTAAGGTAATGTAGCCAATTTTAATTATTTTTTCAAAAGAAAAAATAAATCAATTATAGTTGATGGTTTTAACGATACGAAACTCGAACACGCTAGTTTAAGTGGTGTGTCTCGTGTCCATATCAGACACTAACATATATATGACACTCGTATAACACATATTGGTGAAATATTAATTTAAAAGATATTTTTTGGATATATGATAATTCTAACATAGTTTTAACACAATTTTAAAAGAAATAATACAATAATTTTTTAAAAACTCATAAATTTGTTATAGAGATAAAAAAACAAATCATATATATAATTAATAATATTTAAATTATATATGTTTTTTTTCGCCTTTTGGAATTTAAATAGATGAATTAAATGTATTTTTTGTTATACTTTTTACTAACCTTGTCTATAGATAATTTTTTAATACATAAATCTTGATTGTGTTAATTTATATAATTCATAGGAATGTAATATATAGATCTATATCATGCATCCTTTATTTTGGAAATTGTATGTATTTATGTACATCTTTATTTATATTATGTCTTTATCCGTATAAGTATTGTATTATATTATACACCGTGAATTAATAAAGAAATCACTTTTAAAAGTTATTCTTAGTACATTATATTGAAAATTTTATACATTATAAAAATAAGATTTAACATGTCATAGTTTATTTTAGAAATGGGTGTTGTATGAAAAACTTTGGTTCCTAAGAAATATTTATATGTTAACTAATACTTAGATGAAGATTGGTTAGGACATGACATGTAATAATAATATGTGGTAAGTGATAAGAAAATGGGACATGAAGGAGTGTAGTTGTTGACATGGGGAGAGTGGATTGAAACCAAGTACATAGTTTTGCTTAGGCAACACCCTTAACCACCAAGACCCTGCAATGGCATCTTTATCCAAATGTGGGTTAAAGCTTTATGGTGAAAGGAACAGAGCATGGGAGGGTGAAATGATGTGAGAAACAATGAGAGAGAGAGAGAGGGTACGAAAATGACAATAATAAGTGTGGCACTCAAGCAAAGGTCAGTGAGAGGGAGAGAGAGAGAGATTTTGAGTGTGTCAAAGTGGCTGACTTGTGTGGGACCAAGTCTCCACTTCAACGACACCAACCCCTCAAAGCAAGGCCACCTCAGCATTCTATTGATTTACGCAACAAACCATTTTTTATAAAAGGAAAATGGAATGAGGGGGGTGTATGGAGGCGGCCCAGACAGGAGGGCCCACTTGATTGGACCCAATGGGGCCCAAAAGGGGTGTTTGAAGAGAGAGATAGAGAGAGAGTGGTGTTGTGTTATATTATTATTATTCCTTTGGTATGAGAAAAGAAAAGCAATGAGTGAAGGAAAAAGGAGATGGGAAGAAGAAGGAAAAGAAGGAGAAGATGAATTAAATCATAAAGAAAACACAAAAGATGGAACAATCACAGAAGGAGAGGGAGACAAAGTGGAAGGATGTTAATCCCATCATTGTAAAGTTTAGAAAAGAAAATATTCCCATTTGACTTTCTCATATCTCATCATACACCATTCATTGTACTACATTTTTAGGGTAAACTAATTTTTATTCTCATGTCACCTTTCTCCTCTAACTCTAACTTCACAAAACAACAAATCCCTTCATTTTTTTCAAAATTTTTGTATCTCATGTCACAATTATTGGTGTGGAAAATCAAATTAGAAAGAGGATCAATGTGATTAAATGGGAATTGTGGTTGGAGAATAAAAGGGTGATAATGGTTGAATAGTGGTGAGGGCATGAGACATGCACATCATGTCATGAGCCACAAAGCATTGTTTTTCAATTTTCACTTTCACACAGGAAAATTGTGAGAGAGTGAGTGAGTGAGTGTTGTCTGATATGAACTGATTGCTCCCAAATAATGCCGACAACACCATGGAAGCATGAAGGGCTTTTTTCCTCTTGTTGGAAGTCAATTTCTTCTCACTTTTGCTTCCTATTTTCTTCCACATGGCCTTTTCCCATTCGCATGCTTCCAATGGAATTAAGGCAAAGTCTTATGCTGCACATTGCAAAATCTTCTCTTTTTTCAAACTAGGATGTTCATTCCAAACAAAGATCTTCACTGTTCACATTTTTTATTTTTCTCTTTTTAACTATCTTCATATGTCCAAATTTCCCTCTTTCTGTCATTTTCTGCATTTTCAAACCCCCTTTGGCCTCCATTTTTGTTCTCTTCTAACTCTTCTCTATATGCTGTCAATTCACTCACCACCACCCACCATTTTCACCTTTGACTTCTTCACTTTTATTATAACACACTCATAATTCCAAGTTTATTGTGTAAATAAAATAATTCTACAATCCTAATATTTAATCAGACTTGCCCAAATATAAAAATAATGGTGTCCAAAAGATTAATTTCGACCTCAAGTGTTAAAAAGCAAAAAAATTATGTTATCTTCGCTGTTGCTTGTGATGCAATAATAGAAAAGTTGGATTAATTATTGAGTATAATGAGGAAACAACAAAGAGTAACTAGTGTTAATCTACAATACCTATTTATATATTTATATATGAATAATAAATTTATAGTATATGATGTATCTGAGTGTTGAATTTATGGGAAGCACGTGACACTACTTTTCGCGCATGCCAAAAGCACACACAACATATAAGTGACACGTCATAAATTGTTTTTCTATTTCCTTTTTACATATAATAATGCCTAACATACCCACCTACTTTTATTGGTGGAAATATCAATCTGTTTTTTTATTTTATTTTAAAAAATAAAGATAAACCGGTCGCAACTAACGTGCGCCGGTGGTGTGGTCGGCGCCGCGCCGGAAGTTTTTTTAGTACTGTGCCCAACTTCATTTAAAAAGTAAAGACAAAAATAAAATACTCCTGACGGAATAATAAATTTCGTTCACATTTTTTTATTTTTTACAATTCTTTTTTTTGTAATTTTTCAATTCTTACACATTTTATTATCTAGTAATAATAAAACAATATTGTGATGAAACGATTTTATTCAATAATACGTCCATGTTTTATATACATTTAACATATTGGTACAATGAAAAAAAAAATGAGAACGTGTGGGAAAAATTTATAAAATAATAATAGTTGAAAGATAAATAAAAAAAGTTTGTAAAAGTTTAGGGTGTGTTATTATTGTATGGTATTGTTGGAAGTGGAAGGATGGTCCCTCATATTTTGTATTATGAGTTTGTCCTTGCCTTAGCTGAAGAATCTCCACACTGCCATTTCCATTAACTCTTAATAACTTTCTATTCTTCGTTTTCATTCAAGGTAAAGAGTAAAAATAGCTTTGGTGATTGAATTGACTGCAAAGTCCAAAATTGCATTGTAATGAGGATAAATTTACATTAACTAATTCCTTGTTCATTAAGAAATACTCTCTTTGTTTCTTTTTAATGGTTGATTTCTGAGCAGAATTTTTTTTATGTCATTTTTAAAATTGTAAAATAACATTTTCTACGGTTATATTTTCAATTTAACTAATATGGAAAGAGAAAAACGAATTATAATAATAAAGAAAGAAAATGTAATAGCACATATGTATTTAAATATATGAAAACTAGAAAATACATAATGTGTAACTTACTTAAAATTGCATTAAAAAATAGTAAATTAAATCATTTCATTAATTTGGTGTAAAAATTGTTTATTTAGAAAAACATAATCTCTTTTAAAGTTCTATGTGTAAAAGATTTACATTGGACACAAGTAGTTCATAGGGAAAAATGAATAATCTAGTTGATTTTATTTTTTTTTTCATTTAAGATACATAGTGAGTTCAATATAATAAAAAAAATATTTTAATATAATGAAAAAGAAAAATTTAAGTACAATAATTTTAATAATATAAATTTTGTTTGAATTTTATTAATAATCAATGTAATTGAAGATGTTTGGTTCTGAGTAATGGTCACATGTATTTATTAAAGAAAAAATTAATATATAATTAACTTTAAAATAATTACTAAAGATAGATTTTAAATTAAATTTAAAAAGTAAGAAATAAAGATTAAAAGAACCCATTCAAGTTTACTTTAGTAGATTACCGATTTTTTAGTACCTTAACAAAATTTAAACAAAACTAAAAGAATTAAGTTTTTTTTATTAAAATTGTAATTTTTTTCTTATTATACTAAAATTATATATAGAGAGAGAGAAAGAGAGAGAGAGACAGATTTAAGATTCCGAGATATACATAAAATGTTTTAAAACTTATATAGGAAATGGATAATAATTTTAACTTTGTGTGGATGTATTTTTTCTATATAGTTATTGTATTAAGTATTATTACAGCAATGACATAATTCAATGATATGGTAATTTTTGGTGATCATATCTCGTCTGATATGTAATATAAGTTATTTTTGTATATATTATTCACATCATCCTAGAGTTTCAATTTAAAGAATTATACAAATCAAATTACTTATAATATACAATATAATATTAGAAAAGTACTCGATTTTATCTTTTATATAATTCACAATTTAAGATTATAAAATATTATATTTATATTTGATCTTTTATTACCTAAGTGTCATTTATATCATTATATGTCTTTTTCGTACTTATATTTAATATCTTTCACTAAAATCTAATTATTAATTTATTACTAATTCAACATGGATACATTATTCCTTATACTTGTTTCATAGACAGTAGTACAAGAATATTCTTTATTTTTATCACTTAATTTGTGTTGTTACAAAATTTATAATATTGTATTTGGAATTCATACATACTTTAACATTTTAATTTGTATTATTACAAAAATTATAGTTTTATCTTTGAAATTCATATATTTGTATTAAACACACATTACACTTAAAAACATGTAATTGTTATTAAAATTATGTCGCTTAGTGACTTGTCTTCACTAGATAAATTTTACTTAAGTTGTGAATCATTGTTTGAGTAATATTGTATAATACTAGAATGACAACAGTAATAGTTTCAAATGATAAAACATTAGTTAGATATCTTTCTTATTTGAGTGAATGTTTAAGTACTTAACTCTCTAGGTGGATAGATAAAGATATCGTCAACATTATCCCTCTCTCACTCACGCGTTATACAATTATTTGAATGACATAAGTTACTATATATCAATTCACTATTTTCATAATTAATCACAAATCACAATTTCTAAGTTTTCATCACTGAAGTGTGTTTACTTTAACGCTTAACATTACAGAAATAAATATTCTCACTTCAGTATGAATATTACAAATTCATGAAACTATTGATCAGGATTCTTAGAACTCAACATGCATAAACACTGACATAATATTCCTTAGACTTAGTCCATAAGGTTTAGCGCAAAAATATTATTTTATTTCCACCACCTAATATTTTAATTTATGTTATTTACATTATCAATAAAATTAGAGTATCACATTTTCAGTTCATACATGCATGTTTAATTTATAAAACACATGTTGCAATTAAAACACATAATTGTTAACAAAGATACGTCACTTTAGTAACTTATCTTCAGACCTTGCTCAACTTGTGAATCATTGTTTGATTAATACTTTGTAATGTTTGACTGACAACAGTTTCATAAGATAAAGAAGCATTAGTAAGATGTCTTTTTTATTTAAGCGTTAAAACCAATCTTAAAGTGTTTAATAACTCACATTGGATACACATAGATATAGTCAACATTATATCTTTCTTATTCAAGCGTTATACAATCACTTGAGTGACATGAATTATCCTGTCAAGCCCTATAATTAATCACAATTTCCTAAGTTTCATTGCTTTAGAGATTACTTTAACGCATCAGCAATAAAAATTATAGAAAATAATGAATTGTTTTAACATCTCTTTCATTCAAACTTTATGTCATGTTTTGAGTGTGAGCATTATTAATTGAGAGAGTCTGTTTAGAGATTACTTTAACGCTTGGGCCAATAAGAATTACAAAAGATAATGAATTGTTTTAACATCTTTTTCGTTCAAACCTTGTCATGTTTTGAGTGCGAACATTATTACTTGAAAGAGTCCGTTTAGATATTACTTTAACGCTTAGAAAATAAGAATTATAGAAGATAATAAATTGTTTTAACATCTTTTTCGTTCAAACCTTATGTCATGTTTTGAATATGATCATTATTACTTGAGAGAGCCAGTTTAGAGAGTTCTTTAACGCTTGGACAATAAGAATTATAGAAGATAGTGAATTGTTTTAACACATCTTTCGGTCAAACCTTATATCATGTTTTGAGTACGAGAGCATTATTACTTGAAAGAGTCCGCTTGAACATTGTTCAAACTACCAACCTGATTTTAAAATGCCATAAAAACACCAACAAATACACAATTATTATATAACTTGATTTTATAATTTGATTATCTCTATGATACTTTAATCATGAAAAAAAAAATCGTTCATATTTCAAAACAACTATTCTAACTAAATTATGATTATTTCAATATTTAAACTTTTAAGTAAAAATAAGATTAAAAGAATATATATTATCACTTAAATAGGAATATTATAAATTTACGATATTATTGATCAAAATTTTCGAAACTCAATATACATAAATATGTGCATCAAAACAATTATACGAATATAGTTAATGAAGATATTTTTTTTTCAAGAAAAGCACTTCCAGTATCTAAAAAATTCCAATCTAAGAAAATAATTCTTTAAAATTTCAATTTATACAACAACATCTCTATTTGTTCGCGTTACCATAAAGTTAATAAACTTATGAGTTGATTGAATAAAATATATATAACTCTTGAAAACTTTAAAAAATGATAACAGTTATAGAAAATTACAACTTACCTAAATTAAAATCATGATAAAAATTTTTTAATTTACTATTCATTCTCTGCTTAAATATTGAATGAAATCATAAAAAAAAATAAGATCAACTTCGAATCTTAAAAATATAAAAGATTTAAAATTTTAGAAAAATAAAATTTTAAAATAAAAAAAATGTTTTGAATCTATTTATAAATATTTCTTAGAAAATATATTCTTTCACCGTTTAATCTAAAACCACACATCTTAATTAAAAAGAACTGAGATAATCTAAAATCGCTTATCTTAATTAAAAAAAAACTGTGAAGATATAAAATTATGCTGAATCCTCATTCATTCCTAGATTAATTTTAAAATCTCGTTTAATCATATACAAGTTGGCTATGTTGAAATAAACTGGCTAGATGATGACACTCCATTTTTTTTTATGCGTGGTTCAAGATTCAATTGTAGGAAAAATGTAACAAAGTTGTTGTCCTGATAAAATAATTATATATATTTTTTCATTTTATTGTACATCATAATAATTATATGTGTGTGTATATACTTGAAAATGATATTTAATATTATCAATATCCAAAACGACATTTAAATAATTTTTTTAAATCCAATAAAAAAGAAACTAGAAGTAAATTGTAATGCCTTGAATTAGACTAAGAATGTAATAACAAATTATTAAACATTAATGAATACACTGAAGAAGTTACTTTAAAGCATTAAAAATGAATTTAATCTATTACCCCAAAAAATATTCAGTACTTCAAAAAAATTAACATTAATTCTGGTTTTATACACCACTGCCAATTTTTCCCACAATATAAATAAAATTGATGAACACAGTTTTTGGGGTCAATAATCTTGTTGAATAATTAAGTTTCCAGTATATAAATATTTATTTTAAAAAATAGAAATCACTTTATATACCGTAAATTTTAAACAGTTATTAATAAAGATAATACTTTTAATGAACAGAATAGTATATAATTATTGTGACTTCATATACCTGAGCTTTTATATTAATAATATAAAATTTTAATATTATTAATATACCTGAGCTAAATTCGATTATTCATTCACACGTTGCTTTATATATTATTATTGTGACTTGATACTGAAGTTTTTAACATGTATAATTTTATTTTATTTTTTTGTAATAACCGACCTATGTATTCGTGGTTACATTTCACAATACTTCCCGCTACTTTGTAATTTATTTTTATTAGCGGAAAAATATTGCTTATTCAAATTAATGATATTTAGCAAACAAGTTTTTTAATAGTTTTTAATGTTTTTTCAGACCCTACTTGAAACAACGTTTAAATGTTAACTACTATTTTTTTGTTTTACATAATTATTTTTCAAAATATTAATTAATTTTTTCCTTATATTTTTTAAAAATAAGACAAATCATTTATATATTTAATTTATTTTTTATTTCTTATTATTTAATAATTCAATATTATACTTCAAGAAATTGATAATGATAGTCTTATTTTATTTTCTATTTTTAATATTATAATATTTAACTATTTATTTTCAATCAATTTTAATAATTAATGTTACAAAAAGAAAAACGATACAATATGAAATAGAGTAGTGTGTGACTTACTCCTCCTACCACCCATTTTTTTTCCTATTAAGGAATAGTAAAAGACGAATAACTATAAAAAGTCATATATATAAATGGTACAAACTCGTAAATATACATATATATATATATATATATATATATATATATATATATATATTTAAACAAGCTTTTCAATTCATACAAAATCTAACTAGAAATCGTTATCAAAAACAATTTAAATTAACATTTTTTATAAATGTAAGATGGAGTTTATTTAGGTTAAAAAATATGGTTTTAAAAATAAATAAAGAATGAAAGTATCTTTTGAAAAAAATTATAAATATATTTAAAACAATTAATTATTTGTTTATTAATAGGGTTTATCAAAATAATTTTCTTGCTTGAGAAATATGATTTTGGATAGAATTTGTTATAGTATTTATTTTAAATTTTAAAAATTAAATAAAATTGTTATAATCCAAATAAGGATTGTTAAAATAATCCAGGGGTAAAAGGTTAACTTGTGGAGATACTTTCTTATTTTTTATTTTGTTCTTTGTTTTTTTAGTGTTCTTTTCATTTATTCAAATAAATCGAGAAGTCTAATTGAACAATTCATGTGAAACACATAAGTTAGCATGTGATGACAAGATGGACAACTTATACGAGTTTATGGAACTTTCTAATTAAATATTTATAACTATGATAATAAAGGAATTCATTGACTCATGCAAATTTTTATATGTATTGGTCTGAATTAGTGGAGACAAACAATAAATATACATCTTAATACGAGGTCTATTATTAATAATAGTTGAATACGAACACAAAATAACAATAAACACACATCCAATAAAAAGGATTATTTGAATGAGAAAAAAGAACAATGAAAATAAAAAATTGTAAAACAAAAAACAAAATATCTTCATAAATTAATCTTTTACTCATCATCCTTATTGAGTTATGTAATTTTTATTTAAGTTTTAAAATACAAAACAAACACTATAACAATTTCTACCTAAATTCACAAGAAAGAAAATGATATCATTAGATAAAATTAACACATATTATATTATTTTCTTATTTGTCAATTCATTCAAATAACAAAAACCTTTTAATTCATTTGTATCATTAGTTTCATCTTTCCTAATTTAGTACTACCAAACACAAAGTCAAGAAAGGATAGATGTTCTCTACTTTTTAATATTCGTTTATTTTTTTATTATACTTTTAATAAGTTATTTACTATACCCTTTTTAATTTTGTTTCAGTAGTTAATATTTAAATAATTTTCGTCAGAAATAGAAACATAAATAAAGTAATTTTTTTGTTATATTTAAATTTATAAATTTTATTATTATTATTATTATTACTATTATAACAGTAAAGGTTATAGAAAAGGTACAATTAAAAATAACTTATAAATTTATTACAAAGCCTAAAATAAACAAAAAAAAAAAATTGTTAATAATGTAATAATTGTGAGGGGATCCAATCCCAATCCGAATCCATGTCCCATGGATATTGAACTCCGGTCCGGAATTGACACTGAGAAAAGAGTTGGTGAGGACTCACTGCACTGTGGGTCCTACCTGTCAAATCAAAGCAACAACACCAACAGGGACAACCACGTAAATGCGCCGAAAATTATAAAAAAAAAAAAAAAACAGGAACATACCCTCCCATGTTTCTCGATCTTCGTGCTCTTCTGTTCTCTCCTCACACCCCAACTCTCTCTTCTCTCTTCTCACTCACTTTATTCCTTCACTCACTCACCCTTCTCCAACACCAACATGTTTATGCTTCTTAGGGTTTCTTTACCCTCCGCACTTTAACCCTCCCTATCTATCTATTTCTATTCCTATTCCTTCCTTCTACCTCAAGCCCCCTTCACTCTTTCTCTTTCTTTTCAAACCCCCTTCTATTTTTCCCCTCTTTTCTTCCGGATTCTTCTCACCTTTCAACCAAACAATAAAACCCCGCATTTTGAGCTTAACTCACGACAAGTGGGGTTCCTTCAAAATTAAACCTTTCGGTTTCGAGTTGCAAGTGAAAAAAAAGAAAGAAAGAGAGGGACAGTGAGTGGGGTGTGCGGGGTTTGGGTCTATCTTAGCTGGTAAAATAAACGAGCGTTTCCTGTTAACAATTTGGAGCCATTCGCTGCAATTTCAATGAAAGAGAGTTTCTTTCTTTCTCTCTCTATGTCTCTCTCTCTTCGCTTTTATTTTTTATTGTCTGAGCTGGTTCCACGGTAGCGGAACTTGAGAGAGTGGAAGGAACCAATTACGGTGGTTGCACAAAATTACGCACTCTTTCCTTGTCTCTATTCGTTTCTTTCCCCTTTAACGTTACCCGGGTTTGAGTTTTCTTATGCCAAGTTACCGCCTTTACTAGTACCAACATCAGCCACCCTCCCCTTTTCCTTTTCATTTTCATTTTCTCCTTATTGTTGAAAGTGAGTGAGTGTGTGGTGTGGGAAGAAGGAAACATGGCTATGGCTGTGGCTCAACACAGGGAGAGTAGCAGCAGTGGGAGCATTGACAAGCACCTGGATGCTGGCAAGTATGTGAGGTACACTGCTGAGCAGGTCGAGGCTCTTGAAAGGGTCTATGCGGAGTGCCCTAAGCCTAGTTCTCTTAGGAGACAACAATTGATCAGAGAGTGCCCCATTCTCTCCAACATCGAGCCTAAGCAAATCAAGGTTTGGTTCCAGAACCGAAGGTATGCCAAATCAGCTCTTCTTTAAGTCATCTCTTCATAGTTTTGAAAGGGGGTCTTAGATGTGGGTTTGGATGGTGTGCAGGTGTAGGGAGAAGCAGAGAAAAGAGGCTTCTCGGCTTCAGACTGTGAACCGCAAGCTCACTGCAATGAACAAGTTGTTGATGGAGGAGAATGATCGGTTGCAGAAGCAGGTGTCACAGCTGGTGTGCGAGAATGGGTATATGAGGCAGCAGTTACATACTGTAAGTCTGTGTCTTCTGTCTGATTGTCAATTCTTCACCTTTTGGGGTCTTGAGCAGAAAATTTGGTGAAAAGAATGTAGTTAAATGTGGAGAAGTTGAGAGAGGAACCGATCTGTTTTTGGTTTTCTTGCATGCTGCTCTTGAGTTGATGTTAGTGGCTGTTGTTGCTTTACTGTATGTACTACTTGTTCTGGTTGTTTTAGCTGTTATTCATGCCATTCCTATCCCTGCAGACGTCAGCAGCAACTACTGATGCTAGTTGTGATTCGGTGGTTACAACTCCTCAGCATACCATGAGAGATGCTAATAACCCTGCTGGGTAATTTGAGCTTCATGAAGTGATGTTTATGCTTTTGTGTGATGAAGCTTTACTCAATTGGTTTATCTATTGTGATCCTTGCAGACTCCTATCAATTGCAGAGGAAACCTTGACAGAGTTCCTTTCAAAGGCTACGGGAACTGCTGTAGATTGGGTCCAGATGCCTGGGATGAAGGTTTATTTTTTCTGTTCCTTGCAATAAATCAGTTAATAAATTAGTGACCTTTGGCATCTATAGGATAGATGTTGTGATACCATACTGATTTGAGTTTACTAAACTCTGCAATTACCTCTGCATCTAAAAAAGTTCTTTTTGCCAGCCTGGTCCGGATTCGGTTGGGATCTTTGCGATTTCACAAAGTTGCAGTGGAGTGGCAGCTCGAGCCTGTGGTCTTGTTAGTTTAGAACCTACAAAGGTAAATTCGACATGTTAATATATGGTTTGGATTTTTGGTCTTGGTAGGCCAGTCAATATCTGCAAACGGTTTGGGATTGAATTTCGAATGGTCAATTTTCAATAGATTGCAGAGATCCTTAAAGATCGTCCATCTTGGTTCCGGGACTGTCGGAGCCTAGAAGTTTTTACTATGTTTCCTGCCGGAAGTGGAGGAACCATTGAACTTGTCTACACACAGGTGAGCCTCAAATTTAAGATTTCTTTGTCATTTTTTGTTTTTTTAATTTCTGTGACTATACTTCAAAATTGCTACAGACATATGCCCCGACAACACTGGCTCCTGCCCGGGATTTCTGGACTCTGAGATATACCACAAGTTTGGAAAATGGCAGTCTTGTGGTGAGTATGTTTTGTGTTTGAGGCATTATATGTTGTTGGATGTAACTCTTCTTTGAAGGTAGAAAATTTAGTATTACTTTGGACTTATGTGCCTTCTTATTCTCCTTTTGAAGGTTTGTGAAAGGTCCCTGTCTGGTTCTGGCTCGGGCCCTAATCCAGCTGCTGCTGCTCAGTTTGTAAGGGCTGAAACACTCCCTAGTGGCTACTTGATTCGACCATGCGAGGGTGGAGGATCAATCATTCACATTGTAGACCACCTAAATCTTGAGGTTTTGCTTCTTAACACTGAGCTAATGCATTTTATTTTCTTTTCTTATCCACATTAAATTGGTTATCGTTGTCTTAGGCATGGAGTGTCCCAGAAGTGTTACGGCCACTTTATGAATCATCAAAGGTGGTGGCTCATAAAATGACAATTGCGGTAAGTTCATTGTTGTTAATGTGTAATATAGGAATTTACATCCCAATTTCTATGGAACAGTGATGTTATTGTGAACAATGTGTAAGCTTAACCACAATCTTGAGCTACTTATTGAGTACTGTGCCATTTACTGTTTTAGTAATGAGTGTCTGACCCAACTGTGTTAGATTGTCTAGCTGATTCTTCCTCTAGAAATTGCCAATGAGGTTCCGGGTGCTGACACTAAAATATTTTAATTAGATATGCACATCTCTCCCTTCTGTCTTTTCATTCTTCATTTGAAGTTCCACAAATACTTAAGTATTTTTCTAGACCTGTGCCCACTTTATGTGTTTCACATGTTCTGTTCCTTTCTTTAAAAGATAGGTGTTAATTTGATGGCTTTTGTCATAGGCACTTCGCTATATCAGGCAAATAGCTCAGGAAACAAGTGGTGAAGTGGTTTATGGGTTGGGTAGGCAGCCTGCTGTTCTACGAACTTTCAGCCAGAGATTGAGCAGGTAGCCACATGAAATAATGTCTTGTTGAAGCCTAATTCAGGCAGCAGTTCTAGAATACTGATTTTTGTGGCATAGTCTCTGATTCATTGGGTCTTATGTGAAAATTAATGCATTTGACTTGCAGAGGCTTTAATGATGCTGTGAATGGATTCAATGATGATGGATGGTCTGTATTGAACTGTGACGGTGCTGAGGATGTAATCATTGCAGTTAATTCAACCAAGAATTTGAGTGGAACTTCTAATCCAGCAAGTTCCCTTACATTCCTTGGAGGAATTCTCTGTGCAAAAGCTTCTATGTTGCTTCAAGTGAGTCTTGAGAACCCAATGTCATGATATTTTTAAGTGCTAGTTTTCCTTGAATTGAATGTGGACAGATCACGGAAATACATTTGTAACTGCTAAATAGATGGTGTTTTTCTTTTTTGTAGCATTTTTTGCCTCACATGGTATTGTTAACGAGTAAAATTGGCCATTGATAAATTTGATCCCCCTAAACAATTTTTGCCGTTTTGAAATATGGAACTTGATTCTAGCTTTAAAGGGATAATTGATTCTTTAATTTAAAACTATAGATGGTTATGATTTACCCACTGTTAATGTAATGTGACAAGTTATGGTTGAAAATTATGTGCAGAATGTCCCCCCTGCAGTTTTGGTTCGTTTTCTGAGGGAGCACCGCTCAGAGTGGGCTGATTTCAATGTTGATGCTTATTCTGCTGCATCACTGAAAGCTGGAACCTATGCCTATCCAGGGATGAGGCCTACAAGATTCACTGGCAGTCAAATAATAATGCCTCTTGGTCATACAATTGAACATGAAGAGGTAGGTTTGTATTCCCTTATAAAGTGGACTGAGGATGTATGTTTGCTTTGGGGGATTTGTTTCACAAATAAGAATTTCAGTTTCATTTTTATGGACATTTGTACTCGTAAACAGCTTTCCTGATATAGTTGTTTACTACAGATGCTTGAAGTTATTAGGCTCGAAGGCCATTCTCTTGCTCAAGAAGATGCTTTTGTTTCTAGGGATATTCATCTCTTACAGGTGATGCCTCGACCTTCATTAAAATGGTGAACATTATCTGTATATCTGGATTTATTTATTTATTTTTGCATAAGCTGAGAAAGATAAATTGTCAATCTGTCATCTTTGGTGCAAAATTGCTATTTCGTATTAAAGATGCAATGACAGTTAGCATATCTTGCAAAACTTCTATGAATAATACAAAAAGTTCTCTATTAGATTAAGATTTTCACATTATAACTTCATTTTAGTTTTAAAGTTTCTTGAAATCTTTGCTTTGTAATTATATGCGTCTGCCTGCATTCTTAGCATCCTTTTCATCCTTTTCATTTATGTTTCTTTTCTGTGTAGTTAAATTATCTATGCGTGGATGATATAATTAATACAGGTAGATTCTAAGATGCATTTTCTGTTGTCCTTCTTGCAGATATGTAGTGGAATTGATGAGAATGCTGTGGGGGCTTGTTCTGAGCTCGTATTTGCTCCAATTGATGAAATGTTCCCTGATGATGCTCCTTTAGTTCCTTCTGGCTTCCGCATTATTCCATTAGATTCGAAACCAGTTGAGTTTTATGTGTATTTTGCTTGTAATATTCTCTACTACACTCAAGCTCCTGTGAGCACATATAACAACATAAAAAAGTGCATATTACTGAATTTCGTGTGATATCACTTTCTATTTTGTATTCAAACACTGACTTGAAATGTATTGTGTGGTTGTTAGAATGGATCTACTATTGCTGTTGTCCATGTGTATCCCTTCTGTAACATAACTATATCTTGTGTTGTAGGGTGACAAGAAGGATATTGTTGCCACAAATCGGACCTTGGATTTGACTTCAGGTTTTGAAGTGGGACCAGCAACAACTGCTGGTGCAGATGCATCATCAAGTCAGAACACTCGATCAGTGTTGACTATTGCCTTCCAGTTCCCTTTTGACAGCAGTTTGCAAGATAATGTTGCAGTCATGGCACGACAATATGTCCGCAGTGTGATTTCCTCGGTGCAGAGGGTTGCCATGGCTATATCTCCCTCAGGTATAAACCCAGCTGTTGGAGCAAAACTTTCTCCTGGCTCTCCAGAGGCTGTTACGCTGGCTCACTGGATCTGCCAAAGTTATAGGCAAGTATTCTAGTTCATATTTGTTTTCAGACGTAAATAGTACAAGCATGTTACTTAGTCCAGTATTATAGTTGTCTAATACATGTTTTTCCCTATGTTTATGCAAATCAGTTACTATTTAAGGTCTGATTTACTGAGATCAGATTCTCTTGCTGGTGACATGATGCTGAAACATCTGTGGCATCATCAGGATGCTATTCTATGCTGTTCACTTAAGGTAAACTGTGTGCTTACTGATCCTTTGGTTTTCCATAAAGGAAGTTGGAAAAGGATATTCTTATAATGACAAATCCTTCAATTCTTGTGAAGTGAGATTAACATGATTCTTCTCCATTTGATGTTGCAGTCATTACCAGTGTTCATATTTGCAAACCAAGCAGGCCTTGACATGTTGGAAACAACTCTAGTGGCCTTACAAGATATCACATTGGATAAAATATTTGATGAGTCTGGACGTAAGGCATTGTGTACAGACTTTGCCAAGTTAATGGAGCAGGTGAAGTTGATCATCACAAAATTTTCAAGTTACAACTGTACTTTTCATTTAGAAAATGACTTAAATTTTGGTCCTTTTGTGTATTCTGCCTTCAGGGTTTTGCATATCTGCCAGCTGGAATCTGCATGTCGACGATGGGGCGGCATGTGTCGTATGATCAAGCCATTGCATGGAAAGTACTCACCGGAGAAGACAACACTGTTCACTGCTTGGCTTTCTCTTTCATAAATTGGTCGTTTGTATGAAAACCAGTTAATGTGCCTTGCTTTTTCCCACTTGAACATAAAAAAACGCAAGGGTCAAAAGGGAAAAAGAAATCCTAAATTTTTGTATAACACAGGATCAGGCTTGCATTTAATTCGATTTAATTTATTTCTTATTTAGTGCAGAGACCAAATTGAATTAATCTTGTAAATTATTTAGTCCTAGATTGAAGTTGAAACGTACTTTGTTTTTGTCTCTAGTACTATTTGGTCTCCAAAAACGCAGAACCTGTGTCATGACAAAGCGCAAAGTTTAATGTTTTCTTGCACAATCACAGTTCTGACCTGTCACCGACGTAGTACTACACTTCCTTACTCAAGTACTTACTACACAGATTCAGAAAACCTGTTTTATTATTTTTTAAGTGACTAAGGAATAACAAACAAATAATTATAAATAGGTGATGATTTAAAATCTACTATTATATTATAAATATTAATCTTAGTTTTGGACAAGTGCGTTTAAAAATTATTTTAAACGGGAGTATTTTAGAAGATATATTTTTATTATCGTAGAACTCATGTTATTTTAATCTTATATTTTAAATCATTACTCCGTAGAATCATTATCCTGTTATCTTTATCTCTGTATTTGATTTTTTTAAATTACTTATATTTTTCAATTTGTATATTTTATCACAATTTCAATATTTTCTTTAGAAAATAATTTATCAATAATTAAAAAAAAAACTTTGTATTACGACATAAGTATTTATGATAAACCCAAAATATATTATATGTTCTTGAATATTTATTTATCATAATATTTAACTCAAAATGTTTATTATTGTAAACGACAATAGTTTTAAAAGTTATTCCCATTATCAAAAGTAAAATACATGTCTTGTCCTAATCCTAACTGAACACTTATTTTTATCTTTGTACCTTCACGTTAACTTTCAATTAAATTTCTTAATTTAAATTTTAAATTTATGACCCTTTAAATAATTAAAAATATAGATGTACATATGTATGTGTTATATTCAACTTCAATAACGATTATAATATCTATCTATATATATTATATCGCATGATTTTATTAAAACATTTAATTTTACTTGAAAGGGCAAAAATTCAATATGTCTAATTTACACTGCTTTCTATTATTACAAAATGAAAATATATAACAAAGATGTGTTGGGTTGAACATTTTTGATATTTTTATTTCTATAACTCTCTTGTCCAGAAAACTGTTGCGCTTTCTTCCACAACAAAACGACGTAGTTCTCCGTTCACCTGAACAACGGTCTAGGTCAGCGTCCAGAAAACGCGATCCCGCGTCCTCCACCACCGAAACGACGTAGTTCTCCGTTCACCTGAACAACCGTCACAGACACTTTGATCCGACCGAATCAATTGCTTGTAAGTGAAGTATTTTTTGATGCGATTCAAATTTGATTGGGTAATGTGCATGTAGTTTTGCGATTTTAAGTTTGCGTGATTAATTTGCAGTGTGGAACACTTTATTATACCTGAAGAAAAGAGAAAATGGGAGTAAGCCTTTCAAAGCTCGCGATGATTATATTGTTAATATTTCTCAGCTTCTCTGTAGCATACTCATCTGATACAATGCACACTAATAACTGGGCTGTTTTGGTCTGCACTTCTCGCTTTTGGTACATCAAGATTTTGTTTTTAGCTTTGCTTTGTTTTGCTAAGTGTCCATGGTTTACCTTGAGGGTTGATATACTAAATGGGCTGCTTTCGTTGTTCAGGTTTAACTATCGGCATATGGCCAATACTCTGTCCTTGTATAGGTCAGCATACAACTTAGCCTTATTTTTAATTGTTTTGTTTGAGCTATGCTTGATAATGATCTAAAGGTTTCTTTCTGAATCAGGACAGTTAAGCGGCTAGGGATACCCGATGAGAGGATTATACTCATGCTAGCAGATGACATGGCATGTAATGCAAGAAACAAGTACCCTGCCCAGGTTTTTAATAATGAAAACCATAGACTTAATCTGTATGGGGATAATGTGGAGGTGAGTTTTTACCTTTTTAGGGGTACATATTTATGTCTGAATCTTTTGTATAGTATAGAGAAGATCTTTCTTGTTAGCTTTATTTCTGGCTGTCATTGCAACCCTAGCATATTTTGTTTCACTAAATTATCCTGAAGTGATCTCTTGCATGTGTTGTTTACTTTTGTTTATGGTTTTCTATTAGAACTGATACTCCTTTGGAAATGTAATGCATCTTAGTGATTGTAAGGAACTGTATTTATGAGGTGCAAGACAGGTCGAGACTTCCTCCTTTTTAAGGTTTTTTTGTGCTAGTAGATAATTTCAGTGTTTGTAAGCTGCTTATGCTTATTAATAGCTTTACCTTTAACTAGATTTATTATCTAAATCATCTTGGCTTTTAGCTAATCTGTGTCATATAGTACATTACTTTAGGCTTCTCGAGGTTTGCTTCATTGCCAGTATCTGTATGCTTACGATATAAAATTATGTAAATGAGCTTTGAGATTCCTTTAAATTAATTTATGAATAGATTGAAACATGCACTAATTTCAAACCTTATGATTCGATACTAATTAGCCACTTGTTGACTGTATCTTATGATGCATGAATGAATTTGTGCAGTTTCGTATCATTGACCCAAATTACTTGATTAAACCATTTTGTCACTTTTTCTATTTTCACCAGTTCTAGTGTAAAAATTGAAAAGTCATGTAAGTTCAAATTGTTAAATAAAAGGGAATTGAAGAAAAACATCTGAACTTATCTATTTGATTATTTCACTACTTTATTTGTCACCTGCTCATTATGTACCCTATTTACCTATTTAATTGTTTTGTTTCCATACTTCTGAATTAAAACATTCACAAACTTAGATATAACTAACAATTTTGCTTTATAAGACTTCAGGGTATGTTTTTATCTATTTATTGTTTAAAAAGTTTAACATCTAATACCATCCATCATTTACATGATTTATTTGAAGTACTTTTTTTCACTGTATATTTTCAATTCAATGCAAGATGATTCACAATTTAAATCTTGGTTTGATATCCTTATAATATTTAATTATTCCTACATTTGCTATGGAGGCACATGTGATGCTATCATGTTATTAATAAAATTGTTATGGAATGCAAGTGTTGATATCAGCACTTTGCATCATAGTGGCCCAAACTGAGCTAAGCTGTGTCTTGTAGAGAACGTTTTGAGTAAGGTTTGAATCTTCCTTAAAGTAGTTTAGTTCATCTATTTTGCAGCTGCACATTAATAGATTATTTATTAGGTATATTTTGTTAGAGATCAAACTGGATTACCTAATTTTAGGTTGCTTAATTTCTTATCATGAGTTTTGGCCTAGTCCCCTCATGAAGTTTGTATCCTTTTTCTCCTTTCTATTTTAATTTGATGTGTTGCAAAAGAAAAAAAAAAAAAAAAAAAAAAAACACTATAAGCCCACAACTTCTCTGACAGTTAAACAAGCTAGTCTCTTGTGAAAAGTTGGCTTACATCCTGAAAATATCGTTTACTTTCATGTAATGCTTTTATTTTCATCTTTATTCTAAGTGTTATGCTCTCTGGTGGAGGAGTTACTAGTGCTGTAATGTTCAATGACTATAACTTGATAAAGCCCCATGTTTATTTTCTTCTTTTGTTTAATTGTATCAATCTCGTCTAGTATCTAGAAGATAGAATATTTGTCTTTTTCTACTTCTCTAGGCTCTTGATGTGTAGTATCAACTTTTCCTGCAATCACTCAGGTGGACTATCGTGGCTATGAAGTGACAGTGGAAAACTTCTTACGAGTACTTACAGGACGTCATGAGACTGCTGTTCCGAGGTCTAAGCGACTTCTTAGTGATGAAGGAAGTCATATTCTTCTGTATATGACAGGGCATGGAGGCGATGAGTTTTTGAAGTTTCAGGACTCAGAAGAGCTTCAAAGTCATGATTTAGCTGATGCTGTGAAGCAAATGAAAGAGAAACGCAGGTATTGTTTCATATTCAACTGTTTATTTGTGATGTATGAACTGTAATTTGATTACATGAAATGAAATATAATTTTTATTAACGAAGTATAATTTATTGGGTGCAATGACTTTTGCTTAAAAAGAGAGGAGATGATAGTGGATTCTCCTTAACAAAAGTACAAAACAGAAAACAATAAAGATGAATAATCATTGAAACAAAGCTACCCATGTTCTTGACAACTGACATTTGAATTAGTAATCCAATTTTGTTGCTTATCACTATTGGACTATAATCTCATTTGTTTACTCATTCATAACGGGATTTGTTAGGTTTAAGGAGCTTCTTATAATGGTGGACACCTGCCAAGCCTCTACTCTGTTCTCCCAGGTCTCATTGATTTTTTTTATTTTTTATTTCTATCATTCTTGAAAACTCCTATGCCAATTCTTATGAAATAACAGTATCTGGCCTTGAGTATTCATTGTCCATAATTAATCATCACTCTTCATTTAAGTGCAAAATGTTAACTTTATAGTTGATATCTGTCTAAGTCTAATGCATGCCTTGTGTTCATCATTAGATGTATTTTGTTGAATGATGTTCTTGCCGCTATTGCATGGGTTGGGCTGTAAAGAAGTCTGAAATTCAGTTGCTCGTATTTCTTTGCTGTTAGGCTGTTTAGCTGCTGTTAAAAGAACCTATATGTCGATTATTAACAATATACAAATAAATGTAAAGAGATTATATTCTAAATGATTTTCCTTGTTTATAAATTATGGTTATTTTGCTTTTAGTCTTGAGCATAACTGTGGCAATTGCATAATTTTAATGAAAGGAGATTAGCAACTTTCCTATACTGAAGGATTTGGTTTTAACTGTTACATTTTCCCGCTCTTCGATATCATGTCATGAACTATACAGAATATGAATTTAACCTTTTTTGTTTTTGTTATTTCTCCTTCTCTAGGTTTTATCTTCCTGGATTAAATCATACTTTTAGTGCTCAGTGTCTATTCATTATTAAATGTCTAGGTGATTCCAAACTGGCCTACTTGGCCCCCTCGAATTTATAGTTGGTTATTATGTGATAATAAGAAATTATTTTTTCTGTCTATTCTTCCCAAAGTTTTGTTGCTGACTGTTCTTTTTCTGGGCATGGCAGCTTCATTCACCAGGTGTTTTGGCAATTGGAAGTAGTATGAAAGGAGAAAATTCATATTCACATCATTTGGACTCAGATGTATGTATGAAAATCTAATAGTCCTTTCAAGGATCTGATGTAATTTGCTACAGTTTATCTATTGAGTTTCTTGTTCGTTAAAATATACAGGTTGGTGTTTCAGTTGTTGATCGTTTTACATTTTACACCCTTGCTTTCTTTGAGAGGCTGAATATGTACGACAATGCTTCATTAAGCAGGTACATTTAAACTTTTTATATGCCTTTCTCATCTTAACTATTGTATCCTTACTATCTATCAAGTCTCTTCACTCCAGAGAGCATGTATGTCTTTTATTTCACGTTCTTGTTATCTGAATTTTACTTTCCAAACATTTTGTTGAAGTTCTGTTTTTTAGTCTTTGTTTCAAACAATTGTCTTTAAAATCCTATTGGGAATTAAAACTTAATTGACCCCTTTTTGGTAAAATAACTTTCATGTTTTCTATCATTTGAAAATGAACAAAATCATCATCCTCTCTTATTTGTTAAGCAAGTCCAGACTTCAGAGTAGCTGGAATACATAACATTAAAATTATGTTTAAATCATGGCAATGAAGGCTCAATTGTTTACACATTTTTTGTGTTTGTTTTCCAGCCTTTTCAAGTCATATAATCCAAATTTGTTGATGTCAACTGCATATTATAGAATGGATCTATACCAACGCAATTTAGAGGAGGTAATGGAATTTTGGACATATTTTTAATCTTTTGCTCTTCTATTTTTTTCGTAAATTTATTGTTTTTGTGGTGAGGAATCAAGTTTTGCAAGGTTACCTTTTAGCTCAATTTTTAGTTTGATTCGAAAAGTTTAATGATTTAGTTTGATTGACAATATCTGCCACTTCTTTTATGCTTTGCTTGATTGAAGTGATGAGTTCGTTTTTGTCAATTCTTTCCAGGTACCTGTGACAAACTTCTTTGGTTCTGTAATGAAAACTATACATACAGATTCAGCCTACAGATCCCTGTCAAATAAAAAAATCGGGACAGCTAAAACGAGAATCTCTTTGGAACAATCCATCTCTGACAGTGACGGAATACTTTTGAGAAACTCAGATGCGGAGGATCAATATAATAATTTAACTGCAGAGGTGAATCTATTATATGCCTCATCAATATTAGTTTTACAATCTACATTGTCTCATGATCTTTAAAGTCATGTTCACTGGATTTGCTGTGCAGGAATATCCTCGAGATAGTGTTGGACAAATATGGAGTGCTATTCTCGGCAATACTTTTGAAAGCATTGATACTTTTGTGCACTATGGATTGATTTTAATGCTTCCTTTGTTGATATTTTCCACGTGGCTGTCAAAGTAAATGATTGCAGCAATGTTCTTGAAGCTTGTTGCAGAGCGGAGATGGTATATGTCACCGTTACTTGAAATGTAATTTTACTAGAAGATATTACTGGGGACTGTACATAATATGGGGGCGCAGACTACTGAGAGAGCAGCTTTGCCTATCAACTGTATTATTCGGTTAGCCATTGCTTTTTGCCTTGGTGTTGTTATGTTGTCATGTTTCGCCCTGTTTTTTTTTTTTATATGATTGTAGACTGTAAAATTTTGTAAAACCTTGAACTGGTTTGTTTAGATATCATGTTGATGTCCAACATTAGAATATTGCTCTTTTTAATAACTCTGGAAATCAAAATGTTTGACCATTTTATTTGCGTATATATAGGGGACATCAACCTTTTCTTCAATTTCTGCTTCACTTGTGGATGCCTGACGTTCATAGTTCCACATGCTTTTCTCCATATATGAGCAAAGGAAAAAATAAATTGTTGTTTCGTCAACCATTGAAGATTGCAATTAGTATGTTCATGGAATTTGGACTTGTAATCCTTGTCAAAGCATACCCGTCCTCCCCTCTTTTAATCTCTATTAGTATTACTCCGTCATAAAAGTTATTTTTTTCTTACACGATATTTATTATTATTAGACTGATAAAGTTGTTGTATTTATCGAAATTGAGCCAAAACAAGGTGTACAATAAATGCGTGCACTCTCTAGAAAAACAAATGATAGTCAATCATGGAAAAAAACATAGCCAAAGTTGACTAATAACTAAAAATACTTAGTTAACAGAACAAAACTGTGTTAATACACATTTACACATACAAAAACACCAAATTTCGTGTCGAATATGTTTCTTTACAGCAAGCATATTACTACATCGTATGTATGCACTAATCATAGACTACTGCCATGCTTACTCACTCCACCGCCAAATATGATTGAGCAATAACCACCACATGACAAAATCCTAAATTAAATGTCTGGTTTGATGGAGGATAGTACATGCATGCAACCAGTCGGTACTGACACAGTAACGCATGACATGAAACTTTAAAGTCTTTGACAAGTGCAAGACAAAACAAAACCAAATCCCTGACACCAACATTTCTTTACCAGCTGTCCCAGCTTCTGCGTGTTACTGTTTTTATTTACCGTGAAGCTAAAGACCAGAAGTTCAGGAGAAACGATGGAATTGTGGTGAACCAACAAATGAAGGCCATGCCTGTAGCCGTTTCAAACTGCACACAGTGGTTTTTTGAACAACTTCCAAGATCATTATCAATGAGCACTGTGATGCCTGCTGATGCACAGGCTGCTGCAAATGTAAGGGTAGATGTGACCTGCATGGAAGACAGGTCTTCTGAAATTAACACAACAGCCCTTTCAGAGGGGAAAAAAGTAACGCAGGTTAAAGGTACACATGTCTACATTATAAAAAAAGTTGGTAACGAAGACAAAATAGTTGAATACGCTTTCCACTGCAGTTATGGTGTGTTATAATACGATCCAAGTGATTCTTTTGTGAACTGTGTATAGTGCGTATTAGGTTATTGTCTGAGATTAATAAAAGTATTTGGAGTGAGTCTGTATCAGTTTTTGAAAATGGTGTTACATATAGCTGTTAATAAAGTGAAGGGAATCCTAAAAACTAACCCGAAAGCAACACGTATTTTAACATTGCAGAATTGTAAAAGATTATAGAGTCTTACTGTAAATCTTACCCCATCACCAATTGTAAACAAACTGACAATTCGATAGTTCTGCAAGGAACGCCTTACTAAAAGGGCATACACATCAGTGATAGCCAATGAAAAGCTCCACAGAGTCTGCAAGCCGGCAGCAGCAACAAGGTAACTGATAAACGATGAGACGAATATTTTATGTAATGTCATGGCATTTTTGCCAAACAAAGGGGAAAACTGAAAAGAATAGAAGCCAAAAAGTTAATGCAATAATGACATTTTTCCACTAGACAGTATATGGAACAGGGTGCCACTGTCAAAAACAGGTATAATAAGATCAGAACAGATCTATCAACACCAGTCCCACTGCATTTGGCCAAGATTCTTTTATTTTTTTTAGTTAAAAGTTTCTTTAAATTAAAGTTCAAATAAGGGCTTGGAAGGTAAATTAGAAGTTATTCGTCAATTTTAGTGTTTGTATGAGCATTTATAAAATTGATTTTGAATGAACTTGATTTTAGCATTTGGAAGTTTTTATCCTGAAAGCAGGATTCAACGCCATTAAGCATGGTTTAAAACCACAGTTTAAAAAATTTTCGTGTGTATAACCAAACGTCTATATATTTTTAAAATCAAGTTCGATTGTAGTCAAAACCAAACGCGCTCTTAATTTCTTTTTACCGTTAAAAGAGATGTCCAGAAGGGAACAGTAATTCTTTCGAAAAGCTCCCACACCCTGTTTTTTTTTTTTTTTTTTTTTTTTTTCCTTTTTCTTCCATAAGAATCAAAGTATCTAGCTTTTGGAGAATAAACAGTATATTCATTGATGGTGTAAAGTGTTTCTATACTATCATGCAACCAAGATTATCATGTATGGTAATTTGTTAATTTTTATATTAATTACTTTAAAAGTCATCGCTACAGATTCGGTTCGGTTGACTGTGTAATATATTTTACACTAACAATAAATAAAAACTAAAAACTCTTTTTTAGAAGTGTTAAAAAAAATTGAAACAACTCCTTTTATTCAAGAGAAATCCAAAAATGCTAAGCCAAACACTATCTAAATATGCATCAAATGAAGTAATAGCATCTCATCCATACAATAACATCATAAACCCATGGACATGGTATTCAGTAATTATCGAACTATTTTCATTACATCTATGACTATATACAACAAATACTCCTTCCAATAATTAATGTTTTTTTCATAGAAAATTATTAATGTGATGTCATATATGGGAATTAGAAAAGAGAAACGGTTAGGAGACATCCAAGAAAATAGGAATAAGTTAATCACCCTTTTATTTATCTTTAACTACAAAAGCAGAAAGTTAGCATCTTTCTATTTATCTTTTAGCTAGAAAAATAGGAATAAAGTAGTTACCCTTTTATCATTGCTTATTATTTCTCCTTACTAGAGGTTGATTAGATGGATATTATGGGTCAGCCCCATCATATCTAATAAACAGGAGGAAACTATGGTAGAGGGGAGGCATTCAAATCAGCATACCTTGTGAGAATAAAGCAGTGTCTGTTGTAAAACGGAAAACCATTTTGAGGAGAGATTATCTCCTAATTTTACTTAGCAACATTGTTCTTTCCTTCTTTCAAATTCTGAGTTTCTAACGGAAACCATTTATTTTTCACAAACACAAATCCACTCTAATGATTTCTGTCCAGCTATGAAAGTTATAATCTGTGTCCTCTCAGCAACTTAGGTAGATGTCAACAAAATGTTGAAACTCCTTGAGGTATAAAGAATGATTGACGGCAGAAGTGGCTCATGTAATCAGTTAACCAAACCATCTCAATTAAATGTAAACTTTTTTCAAACTCTCGATGAATTCAAGAATTTTCTAATAGTTTAGAGCAGTCAAGCAAAGTGTATGTTGCACTAGTTCCATTTTGGCACCGAATAGTAAGATGAATGACATCAATGTGCTGAGAAACACTTCTCTCAATCACCCTTTATTAACCTAACAAAATTTGATGCACCTGGCACATTGTTGCAGCTCTCTCAGATCCACACTCGTATGTTACAATATCCCCATTTTGGGACAAATAGTATAGTGCAAATGGCATCATTTTTATTGAGAAATAATCCTCTAAATCATCCTTCATATAGTGATAGAGTCAACCTACCTAACACATTTTCAACATCCAGCTCTATCAGCAACATACTCAGATCCCTAAACTACAACTTCAAAGTCATAACCATGTATCAACAACACATGCTGAATTCAGGGATTCACTCAATCACTAATCAGATCCACATGAGACCTAAATCCATACTCATGTAGTAGACGCCCCGATAAAAATTTATGAGCATTAATTTTCAAGTATCCAATAGGAGGGCAAGCCTTGGCACAACACTAAAGTTTCACTCTAATGACCTCTTGGGATATAGCAGGATAAGACTGCATACATGACCCTTTCTCGTGCCTTCACATATCAAGGACTCTTCTGAAAACATTTCCAAAATTGGAATCTCCTTGATCCAAAACTTGATAATTGAGCCAAATCCTTTCTCCTTTCAGTGCCAAGGTATCCCTGGCCTAGAACTAGAGAATGATCCCTATTTAGGGGTCTAACATCTCCCTTCCCAATAGATGTTCTTCCATATGTTATTGCTCACAATCACAATTACAAACAAAACAAGAAATGTGCTAAAAGAAACAACACAAAAAGAAAAGCTAAATCGGGTGTAGTGTTTACCAGAAAGCAGTGACAGAAGGGAAATCACTAGTGGACGCCATGATAGAGAGTGCAGCAGCAGCGAAAGCAAACTGAGAAAGACGCATAGCTAGGCCACCGGCAGTGCCTGGCATGCCTTGAACATCCTTCATCCTCACCCTTGGAGCGTTGACGTTTTGATCAGCACCACCATCAGTCGTTGGAACTTCTTCAACCGGGTGAACCGAAGCATGGCTCACGTTCATGGCTTCTTCTCACACTTCAATTCATAATCACCTGGTCACACTTTCTTCTTGGCCAAATCTGATCACGCCCATCAAACCTCATCAATAACCCGATTCATTGCCTATGATCTAAGTTCTAACCCTCCATCCAAATTTGACATCAAAAAAATAAAAAAACCGACTTTGTTGAAACTTTGTTAGAAAATGGTTGGGTATGAAAAATTGAGTTTGGTGGATTAAATCAGCGACTGCCCTTTAATTTGTTTCCTTAAAAGACTCTGAATTTAAACTCAAAACCAGGAAAACTGAACATAATCGATTCTGGTCATACATTCCTTCGCGAATAGATATAGTTAAAGCAAACAGAAGAACAATAATTTTTTTTAAAAGAAGCGTCATACCCAGTCAAGGAGTTGTAGTGATTTGGATTTGATCGTTGAAGAAAATGCAGGATCTATGAACTAAGGTGGAAGAAAGGAAAAGGAGAGAGAAAGAAACAACAAGAGTGGCTGCAGAGGGCAGGCGTTGAATTGAAATGAATCTTAGTTGGAAAATGAGTTGTTAACACCCAATGGGACTATTACATCCACTTGGACTATTACATCACTTTACAATGTGACATGGCAAGATTTTATAAATGGCAAATAATACAGTTGTAATTTGAGCTCAAATTTGAAAACTAAAATAAGGTTTGAAGAAAGGTCTAGTGTTGATAAGAAGTCGTGGTTCCCTAGGGAGGAGAAGACATGGTTTGGCGAGTGTTGAAGGGAGAAGTTTACATTATGGTTTGCTAGTTATAGTCATAGTTGAAGTTGTGGTTTTGTAGGATGATGCTAAATTGTGTGAGTTTCCTTGATGTCGAAGATAAAAGAGAAGTTAATATTAAGAGAAGTTTACACTAATATTGTAGAGTCTAAGTTATGATCTTATAAAATGACATTGATGTTGTGAAGTGGTTGTGAATAAGTATGAAATGATTTATAAGTATAAGTAAAATCGTTGTGAGAGTGTTAAATAAAGAAAATTTTGTTTATAATTATTGTTGTTATTATTATTATTAGAGATAAGAAGCTTTTCTTATTTCATGATTTTTCTCACCTTGAGCATATCAGTGCATCAATTAATGAAGAAAAGTATTTTTTTTATTTATTAATTTTCTACGGAGCTTCCATATATTTAGCTACTAAAAAGTTAGTTGCTTGCTTTCAATATTTGTAAAATGTGTTGAGGAATAACTTTGATGTGTACCTGGTTAGGTTAGTTAGCTAGTTGTATTGAAGTGTGTTAAAAAATTATTATAACTTAATTTGTTCAATTGTTACCTAGATAACATAAAAATACATTATTGAGTTAAAGCTATTTTGTGGTTAAATTTTATAATGTAGCAGAGTTTGTTTGTTTGTTATATGTATTGTTACTCAAACAATCATTTTATTTTAGTTTTACACTTACATTCCACATTAGGTGATGTATTATTATACAAGTGGATAGTTTAAAAATTGGCATGTTATGAGAGATATTATCTAACTAATTTTGGTGGAAAAAAGTTTTATTATATCAAATATGCTTGAAGAACTGAAATATATGCATTTGACTGCTCTAGCTAACATACTTTATGGGTATAAAAATGATAAGCTTATGATAACATTTAGTGTGCATATAGAAAGATAAGTGAATCATGGCCAAATGATTATCATCAAGAAGATTTTCGAAAAAGATGTATTGCTTTCATCAATGATAATTTTATGTATTTTTAGTATTCACTCTAGTTATGTAATGAAAACAATATTTGTTTTGAGACATAATTTAGGGCTAAGGAAGTGTCGCAACAGGGATCACGACGGGGATTGCGATCCGAAAAAATTTTAATAGATTTTCAAAATAAGGGAGTCGCCACCATAGTTTTCAGGAAAACTATGGAAAACCAAAGAAAACAAAGATAAGGCTAGTCTACGAAAACCGGATTGTGAGTCCGAGAATCAGTTACGCGTAGGGAAGGTATTAGCCCCTCACGGCGCCCGTCTTAAGACGATACCTTTAACTGAATAGAATGAAATGACTGTAATTTTCAAAATATTTACTTTTTGCGGGAAATAGAAATAGAAGCAAACAAAACAAATTTTTATTTTTGAAAAGAGTCTGACAATGTTTAACCTCGCTCCTACATATCTCCACCAGAGATGGAGAATCAGGGTTACGTAGTTCTATGGATAGAAAACAACTGTTTGTCAGTTGTTGATTTTTTTAGTCTTGAAGATTTTTGATATATTTTTAACTTTAGAGGGATTAGTGTTTTTTTTTTAAATTAAACTTCATTTTAGATATCGCTTGACGAGCATGGTCCTTTGATATTCCATATGAAATTAAAGTCTTCCGAATTAATTCCCATATGATGCGAGCGGTCAATTAAGGAATTAATCGAAAGTTTTTATTCAAAACATCATTCTTTACATGAGAAAAAGGCTCTTTTTTTACAAAAAAAAATACATTTCCTAAAATTAAACCTTTAAAACATTATTATTATTTTTTAGTAAAAATATTTTTTTCTTAAAAAAAAAACAAGCTAAGGGCAGTTTTGGAATTCAGACACCTGCAGGTGCAAACTTTAGTTAGTGGAGGTGCAAGAAGTAAACACACAAATCAGAACCCAACTATACTCAGGGATATTTTAGGGATTGAAGAGGGTCGGGGGGTGTAGGCTCAACTATGTGGAGGTGCAGGAAGCAACTCCACTAACCCATTAGGGTAGTGGCGCTCACGTGGTGAGGTGACGCCGCTGGTCCTGTTTCGAGGCATGGGAGTGCGTGGGTGGAGAAGTGTGTGGCGGGCAACGGTGGGCATCGTCGTCGGCGACGGCAGCGGCCATTGACGCCGACGGTGACGCCAAATGGAGAGGTTAGGGCCTGCTTTGGTAGTTTGGTGGGGCGTCACTACCTTTGGTTGGCTGCTGCGTGGGTTTGGAGGTGCATGGCTCGTGCTCGACGTCCGCGGTGTATGGAGTTGAAGCGGAAAAGTTGGTGAGGATGGTGGCAAGGTATGGTGGCATTTTGGGGGCAAAGCTCGACTATAATCTTATGTATATACATGTGACTGCTCTAGCTAACATAAATGTGTATAAAAATGATAAGCTTATGATAACATTTTGTGTGCATATGATAAGCTTATGATAACATTTTGTGTGCATATAGAAACATAAGTGAATCATGGCCACATGATTATCATCAAAAAGATTTTTGAAAAAGATGTATTACTTTCATCAATGATAATTCTATGTATTTTTAGTATTCACTCTAGTTATTTAATGAAAACAAGATTTGTTTTGAGACATAATTTAGAGCTAAGGAAGTAGAAGAAGTGAAAGTTGAACTAGATGGTGAATGGTGTGAATTTCAACTATCTCATTATCTAAATACAATATATATATATATATATATATATATATATATATATATATATATGTGTGTGTGTGTGTGTGTGTGTTGCACGTAAATGAGAAACATAAAGCTCACTAGGTAGAACGATTAGTATTTTTTTAAGTATTTTTATTATGTGGATGTTAATGGTGTCAATTTTATTAAAAAAATATAATTTTTTAGCTTATTTTCTTAAAGTGATTCGTATATAATGTTGTTAGTCCTCCTTTCGCTTTCAGAGACATAAAAAGCAATGGTGGTGTAATACTATAATCTTTAGCTAGAATTACTCATATATATTCCATTCTTTACAAGTAAAGGTAGTATCTAATGAAATGTCTTAAATTTGCCCTTGAAATATTTATAGTAAATTATGTTTCATGAACTCTAATTGTGGAACGTAAAATATATTCTAATAAAGTATGTACTACAATTTTATTTGAAATATGTTGACCAAATTGTTTTTTTATATATGTACTCTAATAATATAGTAAAAAATATTAATAATCGTTACCCTCATTAGGTTAAGCAGTTATATCTCTCAATGATGATAAGCTAACATAGGTGTGAAACCACAAAGACATGTGGCTTTATTTTATAGTGAGAATTGGATGAGTTTCATGATAATCTATAATCTTGCCTAACTAAATATTTCTTATAATGGTTTATCTAAAGCTAGTATGTATTAATCAATATATATTAATGGTGCTTATAAAGATATGGTAGAATGATTTTTTAAGATGGAAATGCAGTTAGTGTCAACTTTTTATTGCATTGTAGAGGGTAATATGAGCATTCTTCACAAATACTTTGATTTCTCACCACAATAAATTTTCTATTTATTTATGAATTATTACATAGAAAAATCATAGATAAATTTAATATTACTACATATTAATATTACTACATTTAGAACAGATTTGTGGCTATTTTGAGCACATATGAAGTTGTCTAAAGTAGAATAAAGAGTTTTTTTGTATGTAACATCGAGTTTGTTGTTTCATTATGGTTGCAAAAGCAGTTTGTATTTCAAATTTTAATTATTTGTCAAGGTTCTTTCATTGTAATTAGATAGGATTTTTTTATTATAGTGGTGTGACAAGGTGTTGCACAATCTGGTTTTCATTCTTGCAGGATGCAAGAGTGGATCTTGATGTTAGACTTGTAATCAGATTGTATTGTATGTTGTGTTTAGTGGAATATTTGTTTATGTGATAAAGAAACTGGATGTAACTCTTATAAAGGAATGAACCAATATAAAATTTGTATATACAATCTTTCTAATCATAAATTCTTTTATTGTTTTCAAGTTTTGTAATAATCATGAATTAATAAAATTTTTTCAATTGAATTTAGAGTATAATTAATTGTTTTGCTCATACTTGAGAATTGTTATTGTAGTTTATTGATTTTTGTGAAAAAAAAATCATTTTAGTTTTTTAACTTTCAAAAAATTAAAATAGTTCAATTCAACCTATATTATTTTACATGTTAATGACAAATATGTAAGACAACTTTACAAACATATTTTTCCATTAGCCTTGGCTCAGGAGCTTTCATTTGTTGGATTGTCTTGGAAGTTTGTTTCTCATGTTCATGATTCTTCTTTATCATCATCCTTGTCTTGAAAGAAAAATCTCAAACATGTTTATATTTTATAAATTGCTTTAATATCGATACATATATGAAAACATATTATTCCCTTTCTTGTGTTTAACTTGCAAAGTAAGTGAATAACTCAAAAAGGATATGGTTAAAGATATTATTACTTTTTATTCATAACTTGAAGCCTCTAACACAACTTGATAAGTATAACACGACCTTTTTTCATGTAACCTTTTAAACCTTCTTTTCAGCCAATGTATTTTATCTTACGTATCTATTTTAGACAAGAGGTTAAGAAAACTATCTAATTAAAACATTCATCTTCTTTTGATTTAAGGAAATTTATACTTTTCCATTTACAACTATTTATCTTTTCTAAAGTCGCGAGTATGTTTTCTTGATCAAATCTTTAATTAAAAATTAAAATAAACAAGAATACTTATAAATTTATATTTTTCTTTTACTTTCTCCTAACTAATCGATTATATTAAATCATGTTGTAAAAATATATCTTGCAATATAATTTAAAGACAATTAGTTTTATCTCAATATTAAAAATAATATTTTATAATGTCCTTTTTTGTTATGATATTGTATTTTATGTTTGCATAAGACTACTTGTGATTTCTATATAAGTTTTAGGAATAAAAAACCTAAAATTATGTGGATTGAGAGGTGTTGTAATCCCTACCATCTATATTTGAAATAAACTTTTAAATATGTTATTGTCACTAATTAACAAATGATTTGTGTTCAACAAATATATTGAAAATTTTTATGAGAACAACTCACGTCATTGAAGATCTCCTTATGTATCTAGTATGCATGCGTATTACATAAAAGTTGACAAAAAATTGTGTTACATCATACCTCCCTCGTAGATAAGGGAGGACCTTCATCTTTGGTCTTCTAAATACTACTTCCAAAACAAATATAGTTGCTTTATGTTTAATAATTTTTTACAGATAAATGTGTGGATTGGAAAGTGTAGGTAATCCCAACCACCAACAATTGACATCAACTTTGGAATACTAAGTTGTCCCTTATTAACCAACTATTTGTGTGCAAAAAGTGTTTTATAAAAATTCATGAGAACAACTTAAAACATTGAAGATCTCTTTATGCATTTAGCATATACACTCATATTACATAAAACTAACAAGAAATTGTGTTACATCCTTACTAAGAATAAAAGATTCTTCATCTTTAGTCCTATAAAAGACATTTTTAAAGAAAATCTAGTTACTTCACATTCAACAATATTTTTTTATCAGAAAATAATGATTGAGAAGTGCAACTAATCTCTGCCATCTACAATTGAAATAAACTTTTGAATATGTGATTGTACCTCATTAATAAACGATTTGTGTTCAATAAATGTCCTAGAAAATTTTATAAGAATAACTCAAACCATTAAACATCTCTTCATGTATTTAACATACATGCACATTGCATAAAAATTGACAAGAAATTATGTTACATCATCCCTTCCTGACAAAGAAGAGTCTTTCATCTTTGGTCCTTTAAATGATCACTTTCAAAGCAGATCTAGCTACTTCATGTTTAATATATTATATGGGAAAATGTGGATTAAGAAGTGTAACTAATCCCTACCATCTATAATTTAAATGAACTTTTGAATACATGTTTGTCTCTCATTAAGGAAATTGTGTGCACAAATGTCTTAAAAAATTTCACGAGAACAACTCAAACCATTGAAAACATCTTCATGTATTTAGCATACATTCATATAACATAAAAATAGTCAAGAAATTGTGTTACATCACACCTCACTAACAAGAGAGGGTTCTTCATCTTTAGTCCTCTAACTACTTCATGTTCAACCGTTCTTTTATGAGAAATAAGGATTTAAAAGTGCAACTAATCCCTATCATTTACAATTAAAATAAAATTTTGAAACTAAATGATTTGTGTGCAATAAATGTCCTACAAAATTTCATAAGAATATGTCAGACTATTGAAGATCTATCCATGCCTTTAGCATATATGCATATTATATAAAAATTGACAAAAAATATATTATATCACACTAACAAGGAAGGGTCCTTCATGTTTGGTATTCTAAAAAATAACATCCAAAGCATATATATAACTATAAGTTAAAACAATTTTTTTAATGAGAAAAATGGACTAAGAAGTATAACTAAGCCAAACTATCTATGGACATAAACTTTAATTGACATAAATTTTGAAATACATGGTTGTCCCTTATTAACAAATGATTTTCTTATGTTATACTGGTAGGTGACATTTAAATTTATTTTTAAGATTCTTAAATTTTTAAAATTATATTTTAAAACATAAAAATTTAAAAAAATTGCTGGGATTAAAATCAAAATTAATTTATTTCATAAAAAATAATTTCAATTTAAAAAAGATTAAAAGAAAAAACGACTACGGGAATCTAAATTAAAATGTGTTTATTTTATATCAACCAATGACATATTTAAACTTATTATAAGCATTAAAAAAACAATCACTCGTAATAATAATAATAAAAGTTATAAATAGTGAAAATTTGAAAAAATATGCATGAAAGTAATTTAATTGATGAAACTCGCACCCATGGATTTACATCGCATAACTTAGGACTAAATATATTGTTTTTGCGTATGATTGCATAAATTAAACTTTAATAGTTTACTATATGTTTTTTATTATGCCCACTGTCACTTTTTAAGTTATTTTATGCTTTGAATATGAAAAATTATTAATGATAACGTCTGTTGTAGGAAACTTTTGAATTTTGATTTGAATCTGATGACAACAGCATGGTGGAACATGGATGAATGCATGTATGTACCTATATTCCATGCATGACTACCATGATGATGGGAATTTGCTAAGGTCCCCGCACGTGACTGTGACCAAAAGCAAAGGAAGAAGGATCTCTCTGTGCATCACATGACACGTGTCTCCTAGGTTGACCTGAGAGGGAAAATCATGTGGTGCACTTGTGGGTGAGGTTTGGTCACTTGTGCTTTGTGTAGGATGTGGTTAATCATTATCCCTTTTCTTTTACTTCTAGAAATTTAATTTTTTAAATCTGCAGGTTATTGGATTATTTAATAATTTTATTAGCTTTCTTATTTTGTTCAATTGAATCCTTAGATCTATATTTGATTAAAAAGACCTCTGCTGTTTATTTTTTTAATGAACTAGTTAAAAGAACTGTGAAATAATTAGCAACTTATTGAGTAATTTTAAATTAAAATAAAATATTAAAAAAATCCCTTATTTAAAGAGTATATTAAGAAAAAGTGACCTGTATTTATTGAAACATAAAAATGCGGTAATAAGGGAGCAAATGTTTCCACAATGTGAAAGTATCAGAAAGAACTTGAGAAGATGGAAAATATAGTTTAAAATATTACACGTAAAAAATACAATAGTATTAATATAAAAATGTAGCTAAACTAAAAAGATGTAAAGGTGATAGGTTCTGAAAATATTTAAAATTTTTAATTGAGACACTGAATACTTGATTTTAATTAAATGTTTGAACTTGTTTTTATTTTTTTCGTTAGAATTTGGTTGTTTTTCAGGAAAATTAATGACAAACAAATGTAAGTGAAAAAAAGAATAATTCAAAGAACTAGTTAAAACTTTCACATATTCAAGATTGTGATTTTTGTAATAAAAATGATGGTGGAAATAAAATAAACATCACAGTAGGTGTAGAGTGCATGGTGTACGTGTATGTAGATAGATGTATATAAGAGGTATAAATACATATTATAAGACGTATAAATACATTGCTTTCAAAAAAATAGAATGCGACGTACATACATACATTGATACATACGGATTTACGTATGTGTCCATGTTATGTAGCTGGAGAGATGGTGTTTTTTGTTGTGTGGCAATGCAATTCGGATTTCAGAGAGTACATCCCAAATTGTACTAGTAGAGCGCCCTCTCTTTCACCTTCATCGTTTCTTTTTTTCATTACCGTACCGTAGCTACCACCACCTACGATTATTTCCCTTTTCTCCCTCTCTCTTCTCTCTCTCTATCCCTTTCTCTTTCGCTCTCTCTTCTTCTTTCGATCTTCCACGGCCTCGCACTTTTCGATCTCCAAATTAGGGTTTTCAGGTTCTTATCTTTCGCTTCTATGTTCCGCGCCTAGATTCGCCAACCCCTCGCAGATCTACACACCTTCTCCTTCGCTCTTCCTTTATATTCTCCCACATGTTCTGGAAGCTCGCCGCTATCTCCTCCTCCTCTCCTGTGAGTTTTCTCTTTCCCCTTTCTCCTCTGCTAATTAACTGGAATTCTCATATTCAAACTGCGTTTCGTTGTTGCTCTCTTTCTCGTTCTTGTTAATTATAGTATCGCTTAATTTCACTCATAGTTTTAGTTTCCCCTTTCTAACGCGGCGCTATTTTTTTTTTTTCGTTTAATTGCTAATTTAGTAATTGTTCTTTCACCTGCCTCTCGTAATTTCTGTTTTCCGGATCCACCTAGCTCAGCTTAGCTTAGCTCTCACAGTTTTAAGTGCTTTAATTATTGTTTTGTCTGTAATTTCAATGAGAAATGAAAAACTCTTGTGTAAGAGCCAATTCACATAAACTGTTGCAAATTGCATGACAAAAGAAAAAGAAGGAAAGAAAGAAACCTGTGTGGATTTGAATTCATGTACAATTTGTGAGAACTTGGATTACTTACTCAACGTTATCTCATTTCTTTTGCCTTCTCTCATGTAACGATGATCTTTAGAGAAAATTTGTAATTAACGGGGAAGAATTTGAAGCTTGTGTAGTTGTTTAATTGTCAATCTATTTAGCGGCTGAAAGCTTGCCTTGCATATTTACGTGCTCAATGTCTTGGTTTGTGTTTCTGGTGTTCTGTAGGTGGAGGTAATATTGGACAAGGAGAACTTCACTTTGGAAGAACTTCTTGATGAGGAGGAAATAATACAAGAATGCAAGGCCTTAAACAGTCGTCTCATCAACTTGTATGTTTCTAATCAGTTTGAAATAGTAGAGTTTTTCGTGCCTTTGACAATTTTTTTCCATTCTTGTGCTTATGTTTTCGGTTTTTGACGAAGTCCAATAGATCATTTGATGCGTGTAGCTCTCTACCTTGTGGTGTAATCAAGGCTTGGTTGTTATTGGTGGCTTTTTTCCTATTTTCTGTACTCAATTTTACCTTAAGTTTAAGTGGAAGTATTATAGCTGAATTGCACAAAGCTCAGGTTGGATTATGCATTACTGATACAACTAAAAGATAATTAATAATTTTAATAATTATTTGTTATTGTCCTGTGTTTTTCCTTTTCTTTCAGTCTGAGAGATAGAACTCAGGTGGAGCAATTGGTACGCTACATCATTGAAGAACCACCAGAGGATGCTGAAAACAAACGGGTCTTCAAGTATGCAGTTGTAATTGAATTTTTGTTGCAGAAGGGTTATGTTTCAACTCTCTTGTTTCCCACTAATCATCTGATTATTGTTCTATGATTTAGGTTCCCGTTCATTGCCTGTGAGATCTTTACATGTGAAATTGATGTAATTTTGAAGACCTTGGTGGATGAAGAAGAGGTTTGTAGTATACTACATTATTCTTTACATAGTTTGTTTTTTGTTTGAAGTCCTATATTAATGCTTTGCTTAAATCAATTTCTGTTTACTATTGTTGTTATTGCAGCTCATGAACTTATTATTTTCCTTCTTGGCACCTGATCGTTCTCATAGTACCTTATTGGCTGGGTACTTTAGCAAGGTAGAATCTTGGTAATTTTGAATTTTTAGTTTGCGACACTTTGTTGACAATAGTTGTGGTTGTATTAAAGCATTTTCTCTATGATTATTTCTGTTTAATTTTGCAGGTTGTCATTTGTCTAATGATACGGAAGACAGTACCACTGATGAATTATGTTCAAGTAAGTAAACCAATGTGCTTTTATAGTGTGTTTCTATTGGATTATTTTTAGAAATTATTTCAATAATTGGTTGTATGAAATAAGTATATGTTCGGATATGCTTGCTCAAAGTGTTAAGTTAGTTTATTTGAGCTGTCTAAAATAATATTTTTTTTATAGTAAAATTATAAAACTAGTATAGAGTTGTTTGTATCAGTTGACTTTTATTTAAATTAAATCAATCTATTGTTGAGGATAGCGAGGAAAATAAAAGTTAAATGATAATTATTTTTTTACCTTTTAATCATTATCTCTGAAGTTATGTTTATCATAAAATAAACTTATTTTGTTTTGTTGATATTATAAATTTTTTATTATAAATCCAAATGATCGAACATTTTTAATTAGTGACACCAACAAATTTTCCCCTACCAATGAGATTACTGTATCTAAAATCAATCCAATTCAAACTCATTCATAATAGGCTTTGGTTTTTTAATATGACAATTTTAAGGAGACATCAAAGTACTACCAGACATAAATGTTCCTTTTGCTGTTAGTCTCACTCTGTGATGTGGTTTATGTGAATTTATATTCCTTGTGATATCATCTATCATTCATTCTTCAGCATACTTTCTGCAGGCCCATCAGCATGTTTTCCGCCAACTTGTAGATTTGATAGGCATTACATCTATTATGGAGGTAAACATCCATATAGCAGTTATATTATTATTGAGATCTTGGTCTTGCTACTGTGATGTGCTAGAATGGGTCCTAAATTAAGTTATTTGTACAGGTTTTGGTTCGACTAGTAGGTGCTGATGACCATGTATATCCCAATTTTATAGATGTGATGCAGTGGTTGGCTGAAAGCAACCTGCTTGAGATGATTGTTGATAAATTAAGTCCATCTGTAAGTAAAATATCTATATCTGGGTTTTAGTCTCTCTGTTAGATGTTGCTGATTAGCCACATGATGCATACACACCTTGCTGAAACGAGACTTGGAGTTTACCGTGTTTTCTAGGAGTTATCCACTTATTAGTAGGGCTGAAAAGAGTTCAGGCTTTTGCGGGCCTGAGCTTTGCCTTTATCATTAAATCTGGCCTATTTACCTAATAAGAACCCTTTTTAAGCCTTTTCCTGACCTATTTAAAAGTCTTACATAATCTTAAAGCCTGGTTACTTGGCCTGTTTTATGGAAAGACCTATAAAGTAGCCAATAAGCCTAACTAGGCCAACAAGCCTAAAAGGGCCAATAGGCCTTGTTCATCACATAAATATTAATTTGTACAAGAATTATCTTAAAATTTATACCAATAATAATTTAAAAATAAATTATAGCATAAAACTTGTGTCTTTACAACTTATATTTGTTTTTTTTTTCACTTCATTTAATTCTTGTAATTTTATGATTTCTTTCTTCTCTTCTGCTATTTAAATTTTTTATTGGATAGAGTGATAATTTTTTATTACTTAAAAAGTAGTGGCCTTGGATCTTTGACCAAGAAATTGACTTGTTTTCATCCCTACTTATTAGTACATGATCTATGGGGATATTCTTTGACCTATCTCACTCAATGTTTTTGTTGGAGATTCCATATCAAAGATATGATCAAATTCTAACACATAAGTGGGTATAAGCCTAACATACCAATCCTGTTTTGTGAGGTTGAGTTAATCTTAATGTTTACTTTCTAAGATGGTATAATAACTTGTGCTAGCAAGGTTTGTTGAGCCTATAGTACCAACCGCTATTGGACTACTATTAGACCACCCACAAAATTAGTTCCACATTCAAGTTCTCCAATCTTCAATATGAGTTATTATGTTGGAGATCTCTCATTGACTAGTGAAATAGCCAAATTATGATATTTGAGTGGGTGTGAATCTCACTTCACAAGTTAGTTTATGTGGTTGAGTTAGACTTAAAAGTTAACTTTCTAATAGTTTTAAATCCTAGATAGTGATGCATAGTGACTTAGTCTGAAAATGCTATAACGAGATAGTGTATAGTGAGACATATATTGAATTTTTTTTTATAGTTTATACGATGTAATACTATATACATATAAATTATCTAAAGTAATAAAAATTACTCAAAATTAATAACATTTATGATTAACGACAAAAATTCATGGATGTTTTAAACAAACTATACAAATAAACACCAACAAAAATCAATGACTAGCTTCCTAGATTTGAATTATCGGTCATCATCTTCTAAACCTAAGTATTATTTATGGTATTCACCATTATTACATCTATAGATTTAAATTTGGGAAACCAAAACCCCTAGAAAAACCCTCCACAAAAGGCCTAATTTCTCTATTCTAAGGTATTTTTTGGAGTCAATACAGTGCTACTATAGCACTGCTATTTGGTCTGTTACCGTCACCACAGCAGCCCCTGTAACAGGTAGTGGCAGTTCCACGCATCTATAGTATGCTATTTAAATTAAAACCTTGACCCCACCTAGCCATTCTACGCATGCCTGTTATGTTATTCAAGTCTTATTCATTGAAGTTGCATGAAGTCTTACTCTTAAATTTAGGCATTTTCTACAAGTGGGTGAGTGCATGATTTGGCCAGCAAAGAAATTTTGGCCTTTTCAACACAATTTTGTTAGGAATGCTGTTACAACTCAAGATGGGTTGTGGTGTTGAGTTTACCTTTATAGGGTTCATAAAAGACATATTTTTCCTCTTGGATCTAAAATAGAAAAATATGGGAAACTAAGATCCAATTTAGTTGTACATGAGTGCTTGAATTTTGTTGGCTATTTGCGTCCTTGTTGTCTTTTGTTATACTTATAAATAATTTGACAGCAGTGTTTTTATTTTTTATTTTATTTTCAATCAGAGTCCTCCTGAAGTTCACGCCAATGTTGCTGAAACTTTGTGTACCATAACTCGGGTTGCATCATCTTCTACTCTAGCAACTAAGCTTTCAAGTCCAAGGTTTTGTCTTGCAAGGCTTTATTTTTTTCCTAACACTTGTCTATAGATTGATTACTAAAATTGTTACTTTGCAGTTTTGTTGCAAAAATTTTGGGTTATGCATTGGAAGATTCACAATCAAAGTCTAGCCTTGTCAACGCGCTTTCAGTGTGTATTTCTTTGTTGGATCCCAAAAGATCAGCTATTCCATCTCCATTTTTTCATTCATTCCGAAGTCAAAACATGTATGAACCACCAATTCCTGTAAACCCAGATACTATTGGTGCAATGCTACCTAAACTTGGTAAGTATAGTTTGTTTTATCTCTCCATACGTGTACAGTTTATATGCTTACCAGTTTTTTTTTTTTATTTACTTGCATGTGTATGATGATTGCATAAAATGACTGAGGAAATTATGGTGAAAAGGTTGTAGTTTCTTTTAATCATGTTATGAGATGTATGATCATTTTGTTGGATGTGTCTTTTATTGGGGCGGGGGCATTGTATGTTTCTTAGTTTAGAACTTCTATGTTATGATAGCAAAATTGTAATTACTATTAAGTATTATCAAAAATCAGCCATCGCGGAAATAAGGGTTGGCCACCACAAACGGCGGTGGCAATGTGGTTTCCCATGCACCTCATCATGGCTGCTTAAGGTGTTGTGGAATAGAGATGGCGGAAATCGGCTCTCAGATCTGCACCCATTTAAGTAAGAAGAAGAAAGGAATAAGCCTTGGGTCAGTGTGACGCAGACCTGAGGCAAAAAATCCAATTTTCTAAAATAATTGTTGAGTTCTTTTAACCCGACCCTGACCCAATACAGTGAAAAAGAAAATGGGTTAGGTCATACAGCCTAACCTAAATGCAGCCCAAATTAAAAAAAGAAAAACTAACCTAGCTTTTAGCAAATGCAATTTAAACCAAAAAGTCCAGACTGTTCCACCAACTTGAGTGATCGGTGACAGCAGCCTGTTTGGACGATGTCCACTGCAGTGCTGCTGTTGAGATGCAGAGCAGCTGTGCAATGCCCTTGACCTGTTTTTCTTTCTTTCATCTCTTCTTCCCTCTGTTTTCTTTTCTATTTTTGTTTCTATTATTTCTTTCTTTTCACTGCAACACCTGTAACCTGAATAATTAATTTATAGATTTTCATCTTTATATTCCTTTAAGTCTAGTCGTTCTCTTCCAAATCTGTGTAGTCATAAATAGCCAGCAAAGTTTTCTGGGTTAAAGATATTGTATCCTTCAGTCGTGCTTGGGTTTTTATTTGGGGGACCATGTTATGCTTGAAGAATGATATGCCAACAATTTTCTTGTTACAAACTCTTGAGCAGCCCTATCACTGCATAAAGATTGTACTTGTTCTCTACAGGTGAATTGCTTGTGCTTTTGGATGTGTCATCCGATAATAAGGTATTGCCTACAACGTATGGTGAATTGAGACCTCCACTTGGCAAGCATCGGTTAAAGGTTTGTTATGTTTTTTCTTTCAAATTTTATAGGTATTGTTGCGTCTTCCAGAAATAGGTTGTTGTTTGGCAATTATAATTGAATTTTGCTCCATTCATAACCTTCGGTGGGTACTACAAAATTCATATTCCTGAGCAAGGATAGAGGGCTGATGTCTGTTTTGAATGTATTTTCTTTTCTGACCAATTTGCAATTCATTTCAGATTGTGGAGTTTATTGCTGTACTTTTAAAAACTGGAAACGAAGTGGCAGAAAAAGAACTGGCAAACTCAGGAACCATTAGACGAGTCATTGATCTTTTCTTTGAGTAAGCAACTTTAATTTTTTCAATTCTGGGGATTTGTAGATGTCTGCTCTTCTTTGACACATTTTGTACTAAAATACAGGTATCCGTACAATAACTCATTGCACCATCACATAGAAAGCATCATATCATCATGTCTGGAGAGCAAATCTAATGCCATAATTGATCATGTGCTTCGAGATTGTGATTTAGTTGGAAGGTTTCTCCAAGCAGATAAAAATTCTATTCTTTCTGCTGAAAGCAATCAGGTAAATTATGCTTCAAATTGAGATGGGACTCGAGTTGGTCATCAGGTTTTCAGCAGTCTGTATTTTTGAGCCACTAATTTACAACTCAACGAAGGGTAGAAGGAAACTTAATTGATTTAAGAAACTTTTGATAGTGTGTTCAGTTACCTTGATTTTCCCCATGTTTTATTGAATAAAAATGAAAACAAAGATGCATCACCTTAGTTAAAGTGATGTCTCATGCACACTGTATGGATATCCATATGCACTGCATGCATAGTCTCTGTATGCTGTGAAGTCTACAAGAACACCTTTTTCAACTAAAGTTGTGATTTTGCAGCCCACGGTACCTGCTGTCGGAAAACAGGGAACACGGATAGGAAACATTGGACATATTACTAGAATTTTAAACAAACTTGTTCACTTGGCTCATAACCAAAGCCACATTATGACGTGTCTCCAGGTAAGTTTTGTATTTACTTGCAGAGACAAGATTCATGGTTTTACTAGAATGTGTTCTAGTCAGCCAACCCATACAAATATCTGAGAACTGTGATGTTTGCTTTGAATTGAATCATCGACAGCTTTGCTTAAGAACTCATCAGATGCTTATTCAGTCTTCTGGAAAGGCATTTTTTTTCATGGAGAATTTGAACGACTCCTTAATCTGCCTCGTTCACTAATAATGGTTGTATAAATAAGAAATGGTTTAACAGTGTTGAAGCTTTAGATCCCAGTGCTAGATCTTGAAACACTGCTATTATATTGTGTGTTCTAGTCAGACTTCCTTGTCCTTTAAGTTGAATAGTTTTCCCTTTCCTTGAACTGTGAGGTTGAGCTTGCATTTAATTGTGTTGGCAGGGATTTTTTTAAACTAAATCTTCTTTAACCATCTCTGTAGGAGAATAGCGAGTGGAACGAGTGGCAAGCTGCTGTTCTTCAGCAGCGTAATGTGGTTGAGAATGTTCACCGTTGGGCTTGTGGGTAAGCTCTAATTTCAATTATCTAGCTCCAAATTCTTAGAAAAAGCGTTACTGTGAGGTTCAGTGATTTTATTGAGCATGATGGTGGCGGTGATGGAAGTTTTGGTTACAAAAGACATTAAAATGGCCAGGGCCATGTCTTGATGTGACAGTGAGGTTATCTTAAGCACCAAGGATTGGGTGGCACGGTTTTCTGTGTATGAAATCAGAAATTTAGGGGAGTGGATATTTTGAATCCTTTATCATCTTGATTGATTTCTTTGTTTCTGTTTTCTGAAGACGCCCAACTGCATTACAAGATAGGATGAGGGATAGTGATGATGAAGACCTTCATGACAGAGACTATGATGTTGCAGCTTTAGCCAATAATTTGAGCCAGGCTTTTAGATACAAAATTTACGGAAATGAAGATAATGAAGAGGTTTGTAGTTGTTGGTTGCTTCTTAGCCTCTCTGTATGTATGTGCTGTGTCTTTAATCTTGAATCATCAGCCTCCCCTCTCTTCTTTTTTCTTTTAATTTCCCATCTTTTTCCCTTGCCTTGGAGACTGCGACCTAAATAAATAGTGGACTAATGCAAAATCACTGTTACAGGAGCATGGTGGTCTTGATCGAGATGATGAGGTTAGTTTGTTTAATATAACTGGAGTATTTGATCTGGTTAATTTCAGGGATTCGGAGAACCACTTTTGCGCTTAAAAATGTCTCATTTAGAAATTAGGTGACTGTCTCACTCATTGTGGCTGTAATCCATTTGCACAATTGTTGTGTTTTGTGCCCTGTAGTTTTATTATTTTGCGCCTTAGTTGCTTCACTTTTGTGGCCTGTTTAAAGTTACACAGTAATCAACTAACATATATTGCTTTAAGATAGTTGGAAATAAGTATTTTATAACAGAAAGTTGTGATAAACCATCATTACTAAAATCAAAATCACAGGTTCAATCGTACTTGTACTCTGAAAAATAAAACAAAAGTCAGAACTGAGGGTTCTGCAAAACTCCCTACGGTCACATATCCCTCCCTTTTATCTTTATTTCAAAACCCGTTCCCCTGGTCATCCCTCTTATGGCATTTGCTTAAAATTTTTACAAGATAATAGCAGTGACATAATATAGTAATCTTGCTTTTTTTGTTTGATAGTAAATTCAGTTGTTTTTATCAAATGCAGGATGTCTACTTTGATGATGATTCTGCTGAAGTTGTCATATCATCCCTAAGACTTGGTGATGATCAAGGGAGGTGAGTATTCATTTTGTCATAGCTGGAACGCATATTAGGCAGAATTTGATCTAATTGTTTATTGAGCATGATATTTTGTGAAAACAACCTGTGCATTCTCTAAAAATAGGTTTTCCTGTGTACTTCTTTTTCATATTCCATGTAGTAACCTTTATTTTTGTAATTCTTTATGGACTTTTAATGATGTGTAGTGCAGAATTTGCTGTCACAAACTAGAAATATATTCTTTGATTGCAACTATGGAAGAATTGAATGTGGATTATAATCAGTATTCTTTACTTTCTGTTGTGCTTATAAATTTTCTATAAACAAAAGCTCTATCCTTTCTTGTGGAGATCTTCGCATTTTGTTGGATGCTAAACATTCAATTACACTAGCATTTTATTTTCAATGTTAATCTCATGATAAATAATATCTCTGAAGATTTGGTCTTTAATCGAGTCAATTGACCTTGTGTGGTCCATGTAATTGTAACTTACGTCACCTAGTGTCATGATAAATAATAAGAGGCTTTTGTTCGCATCCTATGATGGAAATTGAATATAATTTTCATTTTTAACCCATGAACATATCTAAGTTTGGTTTTCTGCTTCGTTGTGTGACTTGTGTTTGCCTCCGTGTGTTATTCTCTTCCATCATAATATATTCTGCCCCTGCTTGTTACTGGATTTATTTGGTTGTATTAAACTATTTGTTTATAGGGTATGACACAGAAAGCTTGTAACTGCTGTCTCTTCAACCAAAATTCCCAGTCGAAGTGTTTTGTGTTTTCATTTCATTCATCATTAAATGTTGATGTTTTTCTTTTATGCAGTAATCTGTTTACAAACTCCAACTGGTTTGCATTCCAAGATGACAGAATTGGTGATGCACCTGGGGGCACATCATCCTCTGAGATGATGGATGAGATAAAATTGAACTCAGCTTCAAATGGTGGTAGCAACAATAGTGATGACGAGGTAGTGGTTGGAGAGGATGAAGAATTGGCTGACAGTAAAAACACTGTGAATGGTACATCTAGCTCAAGCACAGATTTCTTTAGTGGATTAACTGGTAGTGATTCCGTGAATGGGGGCACCTTAGACTTTGAAAGTGGGAAGACAAGTCCTTCACATGATATGGGATTCTTTAGGTTTGAGGCACCAGACAATGAGGACTTATTTGGGGATAGGCCTTTACCTGATTGGGTGGGATGGGGTGAACCATCAGATATGCAAAATTCTGGTTCAAGTAGGAATCCCTTTCTGGATCATGACGATTCTGATAGTAATTTGCCTGTCAAGCCTCAGGTAGACAATCTTTTTCTGAATTCTCCTTCAAATGGGGAATCTGTACCTCCTTCGAATGGAACGCCAACTACTACAGATTCAATTAATGGGAGCAGTGACTCGAGTCCAACATCAGTAGCGGTACCCTCGCTATTTGAAGAGGATGTGGAATTTGTAGGTGTAGAATTAGAAGGTTCCGAGAAGGCAATGGAACAGGCTCTCAAAGAAGGGACAGTTGGGGAAGCTGGACCATTGAAAAGAAACGTAGTGTCAAAGGTTCCAGAAACGGAAAATTCTGAAGAAGGCGGCAGTCATGGTGTGAAGGACTTCAACGATGCAAATTACTGGAGGGTTGACAAAGAGGTTACTGTTCTAGAGTGAATGAGCAGAGTGGTAAATCTTAGTTCCATTGTTTGTATGAAAATGTGGATGAACTCCAAGGTTATGCAACAAATTAGTGTACAGTATATTTTTGTTTCGTTATGTTCTCTGTTATATTCAGCCTCATTAGATATTAAGCTTGTTTATTAAGTTGAAGTTTTGCCTCTACCTGCAAGTGATTTAAAGGGAATTCCCACATTTATTGAATATTTAATCTGGTCTTCTTTCTCGGTTCTTTTGATTTTGCGTATTTAACGCACTTCTTAAACCCATTATCTCATTTTCGTCAGCTAAATTTTGACTTGCAACAGGGTGGGACTTGTCACTCTGCTTTGCTTTATTTTTTTAATTTGGTACGTACGATAAACTATTGGAACATTTGGGCTCATTTTGGTGAGAATGTATCTCGTATTTATAGCTTAACATTTGAAATTAGGAGGTAAATGTTTCTTTATAAAAATTTTGGTGCGTTTCTTTAATTACTATGACGTGACATGGTTATTTGAGGCCAATATGTAGCTTGGAGCAATTGCTTTACCGGTGATAGAAATTTATGCAGGTTATTTTTCTTTTTTAGTGAGACAATGTTTGTTTTACCCTCACTAAGGAAAATGCCTATCTTCACGACTCAATCATTTGGAGCATTCGAGACTGCTTGGCACAATGTTATCATTTCGTGTACACCAACGATAGAGTTTCGCACTGATATTGTTCTCGGAAATGGAAGGGTTTTTCGGTGGGTTGTCTTTGTATTAGGGTAAAAGTTTGCTTGATTTTAAGCTGCCATGGGTTTATGCTAAAGATTGTGGGAATAATAGGGGTTGTAAATGGGGTCTCTGAAACCTTCCAAAGTGCAAGGGAAGGTTGTTTGTGATAGGTGTGAGAATGCTAGAGTTGAGGAAGTGGGAAGCTTGCTGGTGGGTTGTGATGATTGTGACCAACAATTGAGACAATGGTGAAGAACTTGTTGCCTATGCACGTGTATGGCAGCTACTGCGGTGGGTCAAAAAGCAGGAAATAAGATTGAGTATATAAAGTTGAGTCAGTAGCTAACTGTGGTTATTGCCACAAACATACACACACATTCCTTTCCGTCTTCTTGATTGGACTCCGCATCTATGGTCTCCATCTGTTACACAAACTCCGGATGCAAAAAACACCTTTGGGTATATAGGTATCATCCTAATCCGTAGGGATAAATCAGAAAAATACAGAAAATTAATTAAATACGAATATTGAAAAAATTCGGCAGATAAAAGAGGTACAGTAACTGGAAGATTAAAACATTATTTTTAATTCTTCGCCAATATCATGTGTAAACAAACTCTGTGGATTCTTTGATTGTAATTTAATCAATACATAGATTTAACATGAGACGTATAACTTAAGACCATTCCTAAATATACTTTTTGATTCCGAAATATTATTTCTTCTTCTAGTTAGTAATTTTTTTATTTTTTATTTTTTTTTACTTTTCTCCTGTTATCTATCCAGAAAGAGGAAAATAGATATTTGAAGCTGTTAAAAATAGAAAGGAAAAGGTGTATTCAGGTAAAATTGTTAAAAAAGATGTAAAAAAATTATATTTAGAAATAGAAGTAGATTTAACAATTAACAATTGTCTTAGCTTTATTGTTAAACATCTGAAGATTGTAATTGATAACTTAAACACGAGATACCACTATCCAGAATATATGTAAAATTAATGATATACTTGAAGACTAAAGCCCTATGTAATCGCAGTTACCAAACCATGAAATGACAGGAGCACCATGATAAATAATGCTAACCTCTTTCTTTTGGTTTTATCAATAGATTATTTAATGTTAAATTCTCTTATGATGTTATATCTTTCAGTTGTATCAATGAAGCATTTAATGTTAAATTCTCTTATCGCAGTTTTTTAAATTTTTTTAGATAAAAATCGTACTCCTATATTCTTAAGTTTAAATTTTTTCAGAAAAAATATAATAAAATAGTCATTAGATTTTTTTATTTTTTTATTTTTTCATTTTTCGTTTCAAATATATATAAACTAACTAACCATTAAAGTCATCTTTTTTTATCATTTTTTATGAGCATCTTTTTATCATTTAATTGTTTTACACTGCTATAGTAAGCTAGTTTATTTTTGTAATAACTGTTTAAACATAATATACTAATCATGTTTTTGAATTAGTTTATAATATTTTCTTAACACTAACAGTGCGTAGAAAAGTTAAATTCCTATTAAAATTGAAAGAAAAAAAAAAAACTACAAATTACGCTTTAACATTGTGGTAGCTAACATGGATTATCCTATGTTTAAATCTGATCCTTGGTGGAGATTATGTTAGAACATAGTATGATCTTTAAGAAAACGAAAAGTCGTAATCAAATGTAATTCAGCATTTCAGAAACAATCCTAATGATATTGAAAATTAGGGTTGCATTAATATATCATGTTTCACATAACGATTCATTTGACTAACACAACTCCCACCACTTCCGTTGCTGCATGCTATCATTGTAAGCACTTGATACATCTGTGTCGGCAAATTTAACAATTTTAATATCTAATTAAGTTAAATTCTCTCTGTATTTTAGAAGAATCTGAAGACACTTTTGTGTATTTTTAAGTTTATTCTGGCAATCTAGTAATGAAGATTCAATTTCTTTAATGGTTGACACTAATCCCCTTATTAAGTGGTTGATTAGACAGGTGCTTGAATTATGATGTCAAAGATTTCGATACCGTTCCACGACGTTAAGGACACTACACTAACAAAGGTCTTTGTTGAGAAAAAGTGTCATATTCTTGGGAAAAATAGTGATGTTCATATTCTAAAAAGAATATTATTAAACATCATAGTCATAGCAATCTTCAATGATCATCTTGTAAAATTAATTATCTTCATTCATGTTAAAGGGTCAAAGCTAACATATGGATGTGTTAGGAGTGCTGTTAATTTAAGTGTTCTAGTTTTAATTATCTAACTTTATTTTAATTTCTAAAATAAAATTCGAATATTAACATTTAAATGAACACTTGCGGATAACAAACGATATTTTTTCTTATATTTGTTTTTAAACTAAATAGAAACGAATAATATACCTGATGGTATTTAGTCCGATGTATGTTTACTTAAACATGTTTCGGTGTATTGTCGAACTAAAAGTCTAAATTCAATTTGAATTTCTAAATTTAACTTTAATGCGGTTCCGACTATTTATTTCGAACTTATATAGGTTAAGTTAAAATCAAACATTACAGAATTAATTGACTTAAAAAATAAATTTATTTTTTTCTTAAAATCTAAAGTTTTGAGTATTATATTTTATTTAGCTGCTGAATGAAACAAAATAAGAGACAAAATGATGAGATTAGCATGAGTGATTTAAGATTTAAGATTTTTTTTTATATTTATGTTATACTTTTTTTATCTCAACAAATTTGTTATAACTTTCTTTTGACTTATTTAAAATTTTGAATTAATTTATGTAAATATTATGTTATTTTTTAATTAATTTAATACTTAAAAATTATATCGTTTATAAAAAACAATTGCTGTAATCAAAATTTTGACTTAATTAATCTAATTTGTTCAATAACGAAATAGATTGATTGAATTTAATATAAAAAATACAAATAATGAATTCAATTAAATTCGATATTGATTTTTTTAGTGAGTTGATTAATGTGTTTCAATAAACCTTATCTAAGCCGATTTATAAACACCTTTAAAAATATACTGATTGGAATAAAAATCGTTAAAAAAGAGAAGGAAAATATAACTTCTCAATACATAAAATTACATAAATAAAAAAGGCTTGATTTCTTTTTCGAAAAGTATGTTAGACTAATTTCAAAATTCATTCAAAGAATTTTAACACCTTTTATTCAATATTTGCATTTAAATAAAAAAAAAAACTTAGAACCAACTCAAACTTGAACTTAATTTATTAGATACCACTGTAGTGATAAATAATTTATAACTAAGTCGATTGTAAACCTATCCATCACATGCTAACTACATTATATGCCAACCTATTATTGATTACTTAGTACGAAAGGTCGTACTTCCTTTCCACAAGCTAAGAACATATTTATTATTATTATTATCATTATACACATAAAATCAATTAATAAAAACTTCATGTTCTAGTATCTTTACTTCATAATTAATGAAATTATATGGAACCAAAACGCTGACTTATTTAAATGATTAATTTCTGCTGAAGTAAACTAGGGCAAAGTATGAAATGGATGAATTTAGTAGCAAAGAATGAAGTGCAAGTAATGCAGAAAAGATGAGAGGAAGAAGAAGAAGAGAAAAACATGAAGATAGTGAGATTATCATATGATGAGGAAAAAGAGAGATAATAATGAAGGAGGAAGATGCTTGGCAATCCCCACGCAGAGAAAGAAAACAAAGTCCACAAACTACGCCCTTGAAACTGAAAACAAAGCCACTTCATTCATATCCTTCGAAACCCTAACATTATAACCTTGTTATTTATACACCCACTTCCAATGCCTCCCCTTTTGACCGTTTGACTTCTCCACTTTGATCCATCAGTGTGGGTGTAGGGAAGTTCACGTGAAGCAGTCAAATGAAATTGATGATCTTGGTATTCAGCTCCTGTGTGTGGGTCCCAGTCCCACGTGTGGTTAGGGCTTAGGACTCTACAAAACACCCTTATTAAGGTAGTTTTGGTTGAGATTAGGAGCAGGCTGTCTCTTCTTTGACGTCACACATCTTGGGACACCTCATTTCACAAACCCTAGGCCTTTGTTTTTCCCATCCTGTCATTTCAAACTCAATTCCCTCTCCAACCAATATCATGTTTTCCGGATTTTAAGATCCCATGCTCCAAACCTCTATCCATCCAACACACCTTTTTATTACTCCATTTTCCTTCACCGCCTCTTGTAACCTCCTCTTTATGATCAGTTTCATATTTAAGAATCAAAATTTAATTTTATTATTTTTTTTAATTTTTATAATATATAATATTAGATATTTAAGTATGAGTCTAAGTTTCATATTAAGTAAGAATGAGAAAATTTAAAAAAAAATCCACAAAAGATTTTGAATTAAAGATGATGTTATTCTCTTATATGAGTTGACTTTTATCTTATCTTGTTGATTTTTTAGTGTTTCCCTCTTCTTAATATATTTTTTCAATTATTTGAATAGATGATGAATCATTAATATTTGAGTTATTTTCATAATAGTTATATATTTAGTAAATTATTGTCTTTATAAAATACTTAAATTTGATATTAAAAATTTGTAAAGTTTTTTTTAATTGTTTTTAATTTATGTGAATCAATCTATAAATTTATAAAACTACATTTATATAGAGAAGATTAGACCTATATATTAATCTATAAGTATTATATAGATAAATAACCATCCCTACATATATGACACATACATAGGGCAAGAAATGTTGGGTGTATATTTCTACTTTGCATATCAAGCGACACTACCCTAAAGAAATGAGGTAGTTGAGATGAATGCCTTTGTTTTCTTTCTATATATAGGGATAACTTAACTGAAAAGAAAAGAGCGTTTTAGATAAAAGGAGATACTATAATAGTTTTATCATAAAAGAATGCATTTGTGATGAATTGTTTCAAAGATAACTATAACATTGATGTTCTTGATGTTAAGTGTTGATCCTTAATTTTGGGTTACGGTAGGTAAATGAAAACCTATGGGAACAAAGTTGGTTTATTAACTACTGAGAAAATTAGAATGATCGTGGATAAGCTGTACATAAAAAAAAATATCGTATCATTACATAAACCTAAATATTTTTAAAGAATTGAGAAATTCTTTTGTGATTGATTCAAGGTTTGATTATCAATTGTTTACTTTGTAAATGAACTCTAAACTCAAATATTTTTTTTTCTTGACCTTAAATCATTTAAAAAGTTATGAAATTCAGTTTTTAACAAGTAATGTTTGATCTCAATATTAACTTGCATTGAGAGAATTTTCTTCATGAAATACTTGAAATCAACGATTAAACATATTCATTATTTTGATCAATAGTCTTATATTATTTAAATATAAGTTTTGTAAAAGAAATATGTAACACTTTTTGTTTTTATACAGTAATAATAATATATTTATAAACTATTATTCAAATATTATTTTATAAATTAAATTTATTGTAAACTTTTAAAAAAATTGAGTGTAGTTTTTAAATTTTTACAAAAAAGTTTAGTTGAAATTTTCTATTGTCATTGAGACCTTTTGTCTCATTAATTTAATTGTAATTTTTTTTTATATTAAAGACAGCACCATGAAAAACACAAAAGAGTACCATAGACAAAACTTTAATATTCTATATTAAATACTCCTTTGTGAAATATTAGACTTTTAGACTTAGTTAGCACACTATATGATATTTTATTAAAAGTTACAATGTATCTTTGGTATTCAAAATTGAAATACTATTATTTTATTTTATATTAATTAACTTTTTCTTTAATTTCACCTTACATGTATGTATGTATGCAGCCTAGTACTTATGAAGATATTAAATAAAAAAAGGTAATCACGGATTTTATAATAGGTGTTGAAACTCAATACTAAATCGACGTAATTCATGAACAGATGCACCTTAATACTTATAAAGATATTAAATATAAAAAAAAATAACGGATTTTATAATGGGTGTTGAAACTCAGTATGAAATAAATATAATTCATAAACAGTGAAATCAATTTTCATCCACTTTTTTTCGAATAAATATGAAGTACATGTTTAGATATTTATTTTATGTAAGAAATAATTCCTCTAAGCTTTTCAATGAAGTTAACAGAAAATAATAAGCTGAATTAATTTTCACTTTTCCTTCTGATTTGTATACGAATGACTCAAAAACTGCTTAGTCATAGAACTATTGAAGGGCACTAGGGTACATGCATCTTATCTAGTAAGAAGTAGTTGGGTCACGGTGGGAGCAAATGGAGGGAGTAAAAAGACTACTCCAAGACGAGTCATGATGAATCCTGGTTAAATTCTAATGACAGATACATTGCCTCAGATCAATAAATATTGGCAGACATTATCAACAATTGGTGACGCGTTAATATGCATGTCCACTCATCAAACACACTATTATTACTTTATTTACTACACCTTTCTTCAATTTATTGAGAACTGGTGACGTAGAGACACGTAGAAAGCAGCATGTGAGAGCACAATGGAAAAAAAAAGCAAGTTGGCAAATGGGGTCCAAATCTTGGTTTTGATTATTACAATAATAGTTGACCATCATAATAGCATCATTATTTGTCCACTAAAAAAAAACCAACAATGCCAACCTCAGAAAATATTTGTTTAGGTAGACAGTACATTAGTAACCTCGATAAAAGATTCATTACATGTTCAGTCTTTTGCAGAGGTAAACACTGTCCTTCCACACAGCACTACTCAGATCTCCACAATGTCTCAGATGCATGCTACACCATTTTTTATGCAAATATGCTCAGAGGGCCTGTTTTGTTTGATGCGTCAAGTCCATGTTCACCATTTCGGGTTCCTGTAATAAAGGCCCTGCATAATAGTTTTCGAGGAAAATTTAGACACATAACTTTTTGGAGAATTATAAAGTGAAATATTATGTAGTGAAGAAGCCAAAGGTGATGATTCTATGCAGAAATGTGACTACTTCTACTTTATGATGGATATTTTATTGGTGTGCTCATCTTAATGGTTTTGCCAAAAATATTCTTGTTTTCCTTTGTCCGAGAAGAAATATCAAGTTGTAGCTATCCACAAAGATTAAGATAAACGGGTAACAAGACCAAGACCAAGACCAAGCTTCTCTTTCTTACCTTTTAACATTTTTGCTGCCTGAATCCGTCAGAATTGTCAATCTTTTCGCTGTCTTCATGAAGTCACTACAATAAGATCACAAGAGAAAAGCCAAATAAACATAGTGCTAAGATAAAAACATGCGTCCGAAGGGTACAAGTCATGGAAGAGGTGCCAAAAATATAAAATGGTTCAATAAACGCCAAGATGAAAAAAACGAAAACAAAAAAGATACCTGAAGGGTTCTTCCCCAGTTTGCTTAAGAGCACCTTTGGAATCATAGTAGAACACATAATTCATAATCTCAGATCTTTCGACTCCAAACATGTAGGAAAGTCTCCTATAGAGTTCTTCATAAGAACCAAGCCGTGACAGGTCTAGGGTCCTTCCTACATCTTCTGATTCCAAGAAAACTTTACAATGACCAGTATCCAAGCCAAGTTGCCAAGACAACTCGGCAGCAGAAGATTTCCCGGCACCCAAAACGCACTTCTCTTTGTCCTTAACATCATCTGGTGAGGTTTTCCCACGAGATAACACATCTCTAGAAATTTGTTGCTCAGTGAGTATTGGTTGACCAAAAAGCAGAAACTGATGTTTCTTAACATCCTCAGGTTTGTCCAAACTCTTGCTAGATTTCTCCATGGTCAGCAAGTGTGCTAAGCTTTCCTTGCTCTTATCATGATTGGTGGTGTTCCCATGTGAAATCCCACTGTACACTCCAAGTTGGTGGATATTAGAAGGAAGCAACCCCAACTGCAGTTTATTGTTAAGGTGGAGATCTGATAGTGATGTTCCAATTTGAGCATGCCTGGCTCCCTGTATGCCTGCAGGAGCGTTATCCGAAAAACCACACAAGGGGTGGTTAGGCCCCAGCTGGTTGCCTGAAAACGTTGGTATTGGAAATTGAACATCAAGGGGGAACTCCGGCTGCTGCGGAAACCGCAGCTTCTTTCTCGGTGGAGAGAAAGGTGTGAAATTGATGACCGGCAAGTTTGATACCAATTCAACCAACCAGGGGCTAACACGCTTCACATTCTGTAGTAAATCTGGTTCATCCCAAGTTACCTGTAGAGATTTCAACACCAATAACACCAATCAATTTCAACAAAACTCATCCACCATATCACTGCAATGGAGATTGTAAAGCACACAAAATACAATTTCTTCAATCAACGTTTGGTATTTCAGTAGTATTCATAGGTTTACAACTGCATGTTAGGAAAAAGGTGTCTCAAGCATTTTCTCCAAATTACCAAAACAAACATGAGAACTTGAAAAATGATTCTCCAACGAAATTGATTCAGGTTAAAATGAAATGGGTATGGATCTAGAATCAGTCCCTCGTAGTAAAACCAGAGATTTGAAGAGAGATCTGAAGTGTGGTTTAGCATGTTTATGGATGATGTGAGTACTAAATGGAAGGAGAAGGTACCTGAAGAAGCCTCCATGGGGAATTAGGCCAGCGGATGGGGTCAAGAACCTGAACAGAAGAAATGGTTCCCATGAACCAACTTATTCTAGAAGCATCCTCAGTCTCAAAGGCCATCTTGAACCTCATGCCAGAACACCACTGAATCCTCATAGCAGCCCTCACAGAAGAAGCCTTGATGCAAAACTCAGGAGTACTAGCTCTTGGATAATAAACAACCTTAAAAGGTTTATTAGCAGCAGCCTGTGTCACAGCTTCAACAACATCCTCAGGCCTCACTTTGGCCCTTCCACTCAAATTCCCACCACCACCGCCGCCGCCGCCGCCATTCCTTAAACTCTTGCTCTCCTCTCTCAGGAAAAAAGAGAAAGGCCCATAAGGACCAATCCCACAATTCCCACTTCCACCTACACTTCCAGACCCTGACCCAGAAGCAGAGTTCCACACCTCACACCCCATTCCCTTCTTGGCCCTCCGAATCCCAACACACAACTCTCCATTCTCAGACCTCAGAAACACCACAGAATCCCCTGCCACCAGTTTCTTCTGGTTCACGAAACTGCTCCACCCTGTCGTCAGCAAGTGCCGACGCGGCGTCCCTCGGTATATGTGCCGGAACCTCCATGTCTCCCCCTGCACGTCCTTCGCCACCACCGTCTGCACCGGCGGCTCCGCCGAGTAGTCCAGCCGCGGAAAAATCGTCTCCGCGCAGTACCGCGGCACCGAAAACCCGCCACCATTGTTGGCGTCCGACTGCGTCAGAGTCTTCGCGAAAGACGCGGGTTTCTCCGAAGCCTCCGCCACGTCAGCACCCCCCTCCGAGTCGGGACCGAGTTCCGAGTTTCTGACAGGAACCAGACTCAGTTGGGCGAAGACCTCGTCGGTTTCCGGGTCCGCCATGTACTTCACGGCTTCGACGTTGCAGAGAATGTGCGGCGGAACCCTGAGATCAATGTTGGTGTGAGCGTGTTCGGCGTGACCCTGTGGAAAGTAGAAGACTTTGGAGTTCACTTTCGGCATCTGAACCATGCCACCTGCACACGCGTGCCATAGCTGCGGATCCAACACCTTCTCACCCTCCTTCATCGAAACGCAGAAACAGAGCAACAATCTCTTCAAAAACGTTCAAGCTCAAACACAAATAATGTGAGAAGAATTGGTCACGAGATTCATCACAGAGGACAAACACGAGGCTCTGGTTTTGTTTTGTGGGTTCAGATCTCAGTGAAAGAAAGAGAAGCTGTTCTTCTTCCTCTTCTCTGTTTCTCTCTCTCTGTTTCTCTCACTACAACACACAGAGACACTCTTTTTGGAAGCTATTATAAACGAAACAAACGACCAAACCGACTTCTTGGCCAGCCAAAATTCACGTTTATTAATTATTAATTGTTTTTAAATAAATGCGAAAGGAAATTTAATATTTTATTTTAGGTTACGGCAATTATTATGAGAATAGGACGTGATAAATAGAGAATGGCGGTACAAGTCAGAAAATATCGCGAGTTTTTAGTGAGTGTTGGTAAAGTTTGAATTTTTCACTGTACTGCTGTCATGGATGGACAGTTAATTAACTAGGAAGATGTTTTTGTCACAACTTTTCTTTCTTTCCAAAATAATTTTTTTTTTAATTTTATGATTATGTTAGTATATATAAATATAACTCTTATTAAAATAAAATAGAAGTATGTTCCAAGTATTTATCCTCAAGATTAAATAGATTATACTTGTGTTCTTTTTTAAGTTTAATATGATTTTATTTTATATTTTTAAATACTTATTCTTATTGTATATAAATTTCCTTTCAAAATCAAAGAATTTAAAGCAACGTATGAAAACACCGAAGAAAATCAAGTCCAATTTTATCTAATTTAAAAATTGTGTGTAAAAATTATCTTCGTATTAAAATTTATACTTAGAGTATTTTCCGTGGCAATTACTTATAAATAAAAATATCAATTGATATAAAATTAAACTCTTAAATAATTTTCTTAACTTTAAATATATATATATATATATATATATATATATATGTATATATATATATATTAAAATAATTTTTTATTTTCAAATAAGTATTGTAATTAACTTTCAATTAAAAATGTTCTTATGTTTCCTATATATAAAAAAATATTTTACCTGAATAAATAGTTTTTTATAGATAGTATCAAAATTGCATTAAAATAGAAAAAAATAAATAAAGTATTACTGAAATAAATATACTGGAAAAGGTACAGCAAATTTATACAATCTTTATTTCAAGTGTAATAAGTGATGACAGTTGTATAATTATTTTGAAAATATAATAAAAAAATTGATAGACTTTATATCAAATGTTTTAAGCAGTATTAGTCTAGTTTGATTTAGTTAAAATTTATAAGAAACGAAAGCATACCAAAATTTGTGAAAGAAAGTTGAATAAACTAAATTCCGATTATTAAAATTCATTGAAGTTTAAAAATTTATTGCATAAATGTCAAATTTCATAGTTATGTTTAACATGAATTTTATAAAAAAAAGAAAGAAAATTTTTTGTATAGGAATTTATTTCGTAACTTTTATATGGAAATTATTCAATGTAATTTTCATTAATGAGATTGTCCTCCTCCTCATAAAAATTAAAAGAAAATTTTCCATTTCTTTTAAAGAAACATAAAAGGGATGAAGTAATACATATATTATTAATATATTGCCTAAAATTATGTTACATAGACTACAAATTCATCCCATCTTCATTTTCTTAACTACATTTATTAATTTGATAAGAAAAATTAAATTATTACATTTGTCAAAAATAGAATTTAAATAAAACTTTAAAAGTAAGAAAACATTTAGAAGTAATGAAAGAAAATGGACTATTAATTCTAAGAACAATAACATGTTCACAATCCAACAAATTTATAGAACCATTTGCACTTACCATTTTACTATTTTTCTATCTTTTTCTTTATATGTATATATTGAAATATTTTCTTAATTAAAAGCATGTTGTCAAATGGTTTTCAAAATATCATCGTTATGTCGTATGTAATAAGTGTGATTTAGTTTGATTCGAATAAATTTTCAACATTAAAATCAAAATTAAATCAATTTGTATATGAAAATAAAAATGAATAAGTTATATTTTCTTCGTTCTTAAATTACATATTTATCTCTTTTATTTTGAATTAACGCTCTTCTCTTTAAAGATCAACGTGCTAAGTGTAAATTCATTTCAAAGTAATTCGGGAATTTCAAATTTCTCTTTTGTCTCAACATGATTCATAACTAGTTTTGAATATCTATTACCAATTTTGAGATCTTACAAGAATAAACAACATATTTTAGATGAAAAAGTTATCTTTATTTAACTTTTTTAAGTATTGAAATCAATAATAAGACATTTAAACGAGTTGTTAATGACAAGGGAAGTTGTAACAGAAAAATAGTATTAGAATATATAAAGTTTCTAATTATTGACCACTTTTAAGAGATTGGTAATGAGATTCGTCACACAAAGTACAAACACAAGCTGGTTTTGTTTTCTTGTTTGTTTGGTGTGTGTTTGTTTTGGCTTGGAGTCTTCCAAATCTTAATGAAAATAGATAATTACTTCTCTCTGTCTCTTTCTCTCTCTACTATAAACACACAAACACATTCTTAGGAACCTATTATGAAAGTGAAACAAACAACCAAACCCATTTCTATTGGGTAGCCAAAAGTTACCTATTAATTGTTTGAAGAAAACATAAGAATGAGAATGTGAAACGAATTTTTTTCTTGGGTATTATAAATATGAGCACAAGATTGATAAAGAATGGTAGTGAAATAATAACCCATTTTGTTAGAAAATAGCATTTTTTTTTTAATGGAGGGAACTCTGAGATCAAGTGTAGGTAAAGTCTGAATTAACTGGTGACAAATAAATAGGACAAATAAGAGTGAAAAAAAATCATTTATCTGATATTTATTCGGTTTACTTATAAATAAATTTATCAATCACGAAAAACATTAAAATATAAATTGGATCAAATCTATTTATTTCAATTTATGAATGAATAATGATGAATCTATTAATCTTCAAAATTCAATGATAATTCTATCAATACAAAAGCGGATAAAAATTAATTCTATCATTTTTTTATAATTATATATATAATTATATATATATATATATATATTTATATTAAGTTTTCAATATTATACATTTTTTATTTTTAAAATGTATTATAATTTCACGTTCTCGTGTTTTTATCTTATCATAACATATTCTCTTGTAATTTAATATCCATTAAAAATTTTAAATTTTCGTCATAATTTTTATATATATATTTAAATAAAATAGCACGTTTCTTCCAAATTGTACTTAACTTTTGACATGTTATATATATATATATATATATATATATATATATATATATATATATATATATATATATATATATATATTGTAAAGGAGATATTTGTTCAATCCAAAAAATGTTATTAAATTTCTTCCAAATTGTAGTTAACTTTTAAATTGTACTTAACTTTAAAAATTTTTCATTAATTATTAAAGAAATTATATTTATATTTCTTGATAATTAATATAGTTTTATTTAATATGTTTGATACATACATTTTTCTTAAATTATATTAAAGACAAATTATGAAAATCATTTGTTACCATGTATTCTCTTTCACAATAAAATAAAGATTATGCCTGGTTTTTAATAACACTCCAAACTTAGTTTGGAAAGTAAACTCAATTTTGTGACATTTTATTCTAAAATATGCTTATAGATTAACATTTTATTTAGAAAATCAGTTTCCGAAAAAAAAAATATTTGGGTTGTTTTTGTAAGCTCAGTCTACAAACTTAGATTTAATGCAATATTTTATATAATTTGCAACAGTTTAAAGTATACAAGGAGTGTCCTGGGTCTCTAAACTTAAAAAAATGACAAATAAATCTACTAAACTGTCACACATATTTTTTTTTTTTTCAGAAAATGCTCACTCTTTACTTATTTTCATTTTTGTTATTCAAATGTTAGAATGAATTTCTTTAATTTTTTAGGTTTTTATTTCTTTTATTTACAGTTAGAAACAAATGCTATTTAGTGAGAAATAGAAATACAGCAACAAGAAAGCTACAAAACACAATTAAAATCATGCAATTTGAGTCTTGAAGCATAACAATACATGGGTAGATAGTTAGCCATGTATCAATTAGTCTAAGAAGGAATATTTGTAGGTAATGTAATAAATAGGAAATTAAATAGCTTTGTTTAATATTTTTTTTTTAAATTATCAGTTCTTTATATGCTCTAACTTTTTTCTATTTTTTTCTAAATTTTTTTCCATAGTCAAACAACACCCTACAAGAAAGAAAATAATTGAAAGTAATAACTCAGCTAAAAATATTTTTCCTGGAATAAATTCTTCTTTTCTATTAGAATTTCAAGTTATCGTATCTGTTTTTATTTGTATACATTTTTGGAGCAGTTAGCTGACTAGAAAATATGAATTTGTGCTACTATAATTTCGTGCTAATATATTTGCTTGCTATATTTGGCTTTCTGAAAAAAAATTAGAGGATCTTTAAGTGTTCTTAATTCAGCTTTGATTTCAAGAGTTAGATACTTTAGAGAGCAAGGTACTTTTAGATAAGGGAATAAACCTAGATTTTGAATTAGGTTAGGGAGTAATTAAATATATTTCAAACTTAAATTGTTGATGTAGTTATTGCGGAGAATTGCTATTGAATGAAAAATCGGTTTACTTTTTTATTGTAATTTGTTTTAGTAAATTTTATATATGTTGGATTCATATAATTGAAATTCTACTTTATAGTTTGGATTAAATGTTTATGATGATGGTGATAAATTGAATTATAGTTAAGTAAATGATTGTGTAGTATGAAATTAATTTCACATTGTATTTCCATGTTTTAGGTAAATTGGAGAACTTAAAAGGCAACTAGCAAATTAGATTTTCTTTCTGAGTAGAATTGAAATTTTTAATTTTAACTTTTTTTTAGAATCCTTTTCAGTGTGGTTAATTATATATATATATATAGTTTGAGTGATGAATTAGTCGTTCAAATAATATTAAAATAAAAGAATTGGATTTTGATCTAATATTTCAAATGACTGAGTTGATTACTTGAATGAAAAAAAAAATCATATTAATTATTTTTCAATATTAAACGTGTATGGAACGACCCTATTACATGACAGTAGTTAGATGAAACATATTTCTAAGTATAATATTGCATTGTTAGGTATTATAATGTTAGGTTGATCAAATAGACATATCATATATTAATATAAGTTCAAAAATTAATAGTGAACTTCATAAATATGTATGGAACATCCTATTGCATGAGAATTGTTAGATGGAATTGATATCCTAGTTTAGGTTCAAAAATTAATAATAAACTTGATAAATGTGAATGGAACATCCTAGTGTAAGAAGGTAAGAAGGTTGTTAGATGGACTTGATATCCTAGGTATAATATTGTTAGGTAGATCAAATACATATATCATATGTAAGTTCAAAATTTAATACAATCTTTTCAAAATCTTCCAATATATATGTTAATTTGATTCTTTTGAAGTATGTGAGAGACAAACATAAGATTTAATATTCAATAAATATCAATGTTGTAAATAGTTGACCTGTTTTTCTTTACGATTGTCTTTTTAATTATAATAATAATGTGTTGAGTTGTGAATAGATGAGTGGTTATGCAAATGTAAGACAATTTTCAAGACAATAATAAAAAACTGTATACCAAAACTTAGTGTTAATTAGAAAAATACTTCCACAACATATTAATTGGTATTAATTACCCTGACTTGCTTGGTGAATTGTTTTAGGGCTTGGTTAGGAAGATTCCAAACACAGTTTAATAGTTTGATAAAAGTTCGTAAGTTATAATTGATGTTGCCAGTATTAGAGAACAAAAATTGATTTTGATGGGTCCAAATCCAGCTAAATTTTTGTTTTCATCGGTAGTAAAATTGATTTTGCCACCAACATTGATTGAAAAGGTGAAAAATAAAATTACCTAGCTATTTTTCAAAACTCATTTTGAACTTTGCATTTTTACTCTTTCCATATTAGCTTGTATTATTCCCCCTATAAAAAGTAAATTTGGTGATACACTTAAAAGTAAATTTAAATGGCACAATACAAACACCTTCCTATTTTTACCAGAATTTCTTTTAACAATATAATATCCAAAAATTAAATTAATTAATTTTTCATCTGTACAAACTCATGTTTTATACAAGCTAAATAAAATATTGATTTGTCATTTTTACACTATTGACAAATGAAAAATCATTTTAGAAAAATTTCGTAAAAAATATTAGAAAATTAATAAAATTATCATAATAATTTATAATTAAATGACAATATAAAAGTCGAATGTAAAAGTTATAGTCGGATTACATTATGCTAAAATTAAGTATATCTTTTAATGAAATTCAATTTAAATACATAATTTAATCATGGTCAATGATGTTTGTTCCTTTTTTTTTTTTTTTTAAAT
>Ga0209489_100678_pt1 | contig 66407 bp, 37 predicted proteins | sample SiratrowhiteBW_FD_187527 | JGI IMG/M metagenome (GOLD analysis project Ga0209489, IMG submission 187527) | Root nodule microbial communities of legume samples collected from California, USA - Siratro white BW (SPAdes) (version 2) | ecosystem: Host-associated > Plants > Roots > Nodule | place... | reverse complement strand
TTTGTGTGTGTACATTTCTTTAAGGAATTGTGCTATGAGTTCGTCCTCCAGTGATTCAATGTTTGAAATGTCTTTTTCTGTCCTCATTTATTACTAAATCCAGGCTTGTAAGTGTGGTGGTGAATGTGATGGGTGATGTTTTCCCTGAGTTAAAACAACAGGAAACGCACATTCGGAATGTAATTGAAGAGGAGGAGGAAAGTTTTGGAAGAACCTTAATTAAGGTGACTGTAGTCATATGCGCATGTATATTTATGGGTTATCACTTATCAATCTTGATGACATTATAACAGTCTTTTCTCAATTTAGTTTTGTTTCTTGTTAACTTTATTCTCTAGATGGTTTGTCATTTTCTTTTTCATGTTATATGTATAAAGAGCAGAAGAAAACCTGACTGTTTTTCCTTCTTCCAGGGTATTGAGAAATTTGAGACAGCTGTTCGCCATGTTCAGGGAAAGATGCTTAGTGGGGAGGCAAGTAGAACCTGTTATTTTCAGTTACCTTGTAGTCATATATAATTGCAAGTATATGCAGTGTATTTAAAATTCAAACAAACAAATATGTTTTTGAAATTTCACTTGGCTCCCTGGAATTTTTTTTGTTGCTTATTTTTTAACTGTCCTAGGGGAAGTGGTTTAAATGAGATTCTCTTCTTTCAACTTTAAACTTCTGATGCTTTTATCCAAAACCATTAATTCCTATGATTTTATCACAATGGTATGTTGTTCTTAATGTTGAATTAAAATCACATTCGTAGTAATGCACAAATACACAAGTCTTGAACTGTTGATTTTATAATTCAATGTTATTTCCAAGTTGTTTTTCAATAGAGCTATGGGATATCTCTCATGCAGTTGTCTCTTGATTATAGGAAGCATTTGTCTTGTGGGATACATATGGATTCCCATTAGATCTCACTCAGGTAGTTGGCTTGCTTCACTTTAATGCTGTATGGAACTGTAAGTTTATATTATGCCTTTTTTATTTATTTCCTAACATTTTTCTGTTGTATCAGCTGATGGCTGAAGAAAAAGGATTAGTTGTTGATGTTAAAGGTTTTGATAGGGCTATGGAGGCTGCAAGAGAGAGATCCAGAAGTGCTCAAACAAGGTATCTTATTTGCTTGAATGTTTCTTTTATGTGCACGTGTTTCTTACTTGTTTTAAAAACACCTGATATATTTCAAGGATAATCTAATCCTCAACTAATTTTAACACTATTTTTTTTTTTTTTTCTGTTTCTCCCACAACTTTCTTTTGTTATTGTCAGCAAGCTGGTGGTGCCATTGTCATGGATGCTGATGCTACCTCAGTGTTGCACAAAAGGGGCATATCCCCAACAGATGATAGCTTCAAATATGCTTGGTTCAAGGTAATTTTGTTATGAAGAAGTACTGAACAGAGGAGTTTCTACTATTGGTTCTCTTGCCCCCAGCCTTTCTTGTTTGATTAAACTTGATATTTTTGATGGCTTGCATATTTTCAACTTACAAACTGGAAGGGGACATGATGAAAAAGACATTATATTTTGGTTATTGGTTGAGCTGTTGTATTAGACTTTTGAAGGCTGTTTATACACTTGATATTCTATTGAATCAGCTTCTATTCCTTCCATTGATTTCTATTCTTCACCATTTCTTATCATAGGACCATGAGAGTGTTGTGCAAGCAATATATACCGGTTCTGAGTTTGTTGATACTATTAATACTGGTGATGATATTGGTTTAGTTCTGGAATCTACGAGCTTCTATGCTGAGCAAGGTGGTCAGGTATCAAGCCTTTTAAATAAATTATATGTTATATTTCATTATAGTTTTATTTGCTTCAAAAAAGGAATCATTATTATTTATTTGTCTAAATATGAAATCACTTTTGGCCAATAAATACAATCAAGTTGCTGTAACATTTTTCTTTATTTTTTTAAATATCAGTTTCTTCTTCAGTTTTTGTTTATATGCCTCTTGTTGCAATCCACCATGCTTTCAATGCCCCCTACCGGTCATATTGTCAGTCAACAGGTTTTACTATATGCATAGATTTTTCAGTCTTGTATAGTCTTGATTTGTATTGTAAGCAGTTACTTAACTCTTTGTTAGTTGGCTAGTTAGTCCAGTTAGATCAGACATAAATGACTAAATCTATTGTCATTGTAACTTTGCTTTTCAGAAATACATTTACACTTTCATCTCTTCGGTTTCTCTATAAATTTTCTTTTTACATTGTTTAAATCTCATAAAATGCCATAAAACAAGAAACATATTGAATGCATGCCATGTTTTTGAATGCTTTAGATTTGGTTGTAAGGCATTTTAACTTTTAAAAGTGGCCAAGAAAATGCATATGATTGTGCTTTCTTATTATCCCTCAGGACTTAAATATAAATAAAAAAGGTTTTCATGAATTTTAAACCAAAATATAAGCAAATTTTAACTACTTTAACTATATTTAATGATATCATCCTAAAGAATACCCTTCAATTAATTGAGATTCTATTTTTAGTAACTATTTATTATTGATATCAAGTGCCATTGAAGGGCAGCATAGGAAAAAATATTTTAATAATGTGATTAATTGAATTGAATGATATTAACTTAATAGTGCAAAAATTAGTTAATTTTGCTTATATTTGGGTCTATAGGGAGTATTAAGAAATAATGCTTACTGTATGATTGAGCATTATAGTAGTAAAATTAGAAGAGAATAATGGTGATGTAATACAAGACATTTTAGCATTAATGCCTATTAACTATGAAACAATAGAATAAAAATGGTCTTGAGCTATAATGTGTAGAGCATGAGATTAGCCAACCGACATGAAAACGGGATGGTAAATAAAGTATTCTACTAGCTTGAGGGGGAGTGTTATAACTAACTTAGCCCATATGTTTTGTATGTTTCTTATCTATAAATACATAACCCTGTGTGTTCATTATACACAAGGGATTAATCCTATACCTATGTTTACTTTATTTTCACATCATTCAATCTAACTTGTTTTTAATCATCAGATCAAGATTCAATTTATTTCTAAACTCAGAAATGCAAATTGTAATCTCAAAGTGCAAAACCGAAATTGGAAAAGACTAACAAACTCAGAGTGTTAAACTATCGGTGCAAAACTCAATTTGACTTATTCGATGTTGATTCTATGAATTGATTTTAATAATTAGTTTTTCATGGATGATGAACACCAAGCAAGAAAAGGGGATCAAGAGGCATTTCCTAAAGTTGAAAATTATTCAAATGATTTCTGTATTTACAAGTTTATAGCACATGAAGGCTATTTAAATGCTCTTAAATCTGAAATAAACATGGGCCTAAATGTGAGCTCTAATTAGGTCCATAGGCCCAATTACAAAAGTTTAAGGTAATATAAAGAAAGTCCAATCCGCATAGGTTCTTTTACAAAATTTCAGCAAATCTGCATCAACTTCAAAAAATCATATAAAATAGAAGAGAACTCCAAACCCAACAAACCATTTGTGCATTTTGAAGCCCCGGAAATTAGAATCCAATGCATCCGGAATCAGCCAAAAATAATATCTACAAAAAAAAGTTATGGCCAAAACAATGAGTAAAGGTTAGATGAGCCGAAAATACAAAATTAAAGCAAATATATACAGTGAACTAAATTTATTACTATTAAAAGGAAATGTGTTAAAAACCGAAAATAAAGCATATGGAGAGTGCTTTTACTGTACAGTAAAGCTATAGGTGTCTGTACGAGATGTGTGTCATCAATTCACTCTCCTTTTTTTACATATGCAGATTTTTGATACTGGATCACTTGAGGGTACACTTGGTTCATTTCAAGTGCATAACACTCAAGTTTTCGGAGGCTTTGTTCTTCACATTGGTAAAGGGACTGGTGTCTCTGTTGGCGACAAAGTAGTGTGCAAGGTATTTTTTTTTATTAGTGTTATTAATTACTTCTCGAGTCCAAGTTCTCCTTGATTAATTTGTTCACTTTCCCTGCAAATTCCTCCACATATTTTTGTTCTTTTTCAGTATATTTTTTTTCTCTGTATTCCTCATTTATTTTGTATAATATTTCATAACTTTTGTAGGTTGACTATGGAAGACGTGCCCTCATAGCCCCTAACCATACCTGCACGCACATATTAAACTTTGCTCTCAGGGTAAGTTGATAATGCCACTGAATGAAGACTTGTCATTCCCCTTACTGATCTGTGTTTGTTGAAATTTCCTATAATGAATGCAGGAAGTACTTGGCGATCATGTTGACCAGAAAGGATCCATTGTTCTACCTGAAAAATTGAGATTTGACTTTTCTCATGGTAAAGTTTGTTCAATTGGACTGTTAGAATATTGTTAGTGTAAAGAGTTGTTGATTACTACGCTGCAATGAATAGGCAAGCCTGTTGACGCTGACAATTTAAGGAGAATTGAGTCAATTGTTAATGAGCAAATTAAGGCTGAATTGGACGTAAGTGCAAAGGAGGCAACTCTTGCTGAAGCTAAGCGTATCAATGGTTTACGAGCTGTTTTTGGAGAAGTAAGTAATGTCTTTTCAAAATTTTTGCTTGTCTTGTCCTGTATAATTTTCCTCAATATTCTGCCTTGGTGTAGGTCTATCCTGATCCTGTTAGAGTTGTGTCAATTGGACAAAAAGTTGAGGATATTCTTGCTGACCCCGAGAATGAAAAATGGTTATCTATTTCATCAGAATTATGTGGAGGTGAATATTGTAGCTAATGTTTCCTTTGAAGGTCTTTTCTTCTTTATTATTCGAGGCTCTTTATTTTAATTGATGATCTAGGCACCCATATTTCAAACACACGCGAGGCAAAAGCTTTTGCACTTTTATCTGAGGAAGGCATTGCAAAAGGCATACGCAGAATAACAGCTGTCACAACTGATCGTGCTTATGATGCAATGAAAGTGGCAGATGAATTTGAGCAGCAAGTAGATGACGCAGCTAAGTTAGATGGAACTTTGCTGGAAGAGGTTGGTATTTGGGTTTCTGTTCATATAAGATTTTCTAGAAAATTAGGCTTTTGCCTTTTTCCTTTCTATTCTAGTTGGCCAATTCAACAGGTCAAAATGTTTGGCTCCATAACATCTAATGACGGAAGATGGATAAAACAGAACTAGCATACAACTAGTAGAACCAGCTGCCAAATTGGGCCTTAGAATTGCTTCTTTTAAAGATAGTTATCATACTAGCCGTAGGGCTTATAAAAATTTCCAGTTTCGAATCCAATATCAAGGCCTAATGGAGCCTATTCAGTATATTGGAAAGTTTGAAATACTTGTGACCGCAAACATAGAGTCCTGATTGAATTACTAAACTAATAGAACAACTGATAAATGCATTTATTATGCATTGAAAGTTCCTATCATTTTAGCCATGGGGGAAGACGGTAGTTTGTGCTGCTATAATGGTATGGATACAAGACTCGGTTTTAATGTATTCTAATAAGTTTACTTTATTTTTGTCTCCTTTTAGGCAGCGAGAATATGTACAACTATAATAAACATACCATCATGCACTTAGTATTTATTATCTGAAATAAACACCATAGTTGGGAGCCTAATTGCTGAAGTTAGTGCATGCCCTCTCTCACATGATTGTCTCTTGATCTCCTTTTCTCTTCATTATCAACAATGATTTTCCTAGCAGAGAGATTATAGATATGGATCACATATATCTTTCTCTTCCAGAATTTTAGTCACTTGATTTTCTCTTTCCCTTAACAGAAAGTTTCATCATTGAAAAGCAATGTTGAAACTTTATCAATTCCTGCTGCCAAGAAAGCTGACATCAAGACCAAGATAGCCCGACTTCAGGTATTATAAATATGTAGAATAATTTTGCAGGCATTTTACTTTTTCCCGTTTCACTATTCTTTTTTATTTGTTGTCCTTAATTTTGCTCATGCATTTAGTCATATATTGTAATAATATCATATTTCTTGTAGGATCAAGTGAGAAAAGCACAAAAGCAGGTCGCTGAGGAAAACAAGCGTAAAGCTGTAATTATTACAGCCGAGAAGGCTGAGCTTGCTGCTTCTAATGGGAAAGCTTTTTGCATATCCCGTGTTGAAGTTGGTCTGGATGTAGCTGCAGTTCGTGAGGCTGTTACAAAAGTCATGGACCAGAAGGTAATTGCTGATTTTAATTCTGGCACCAATTTAGTAGTTGTCGTCATATGGATGAATATGCTTTTTGAGATTTCTTATTCCTGTTATTTAAAATTTCTGTTAACCTCAAACACTAACTTATAATGATGCTGGCTGGTAAACAGGGCTTATCTGTGATGGTTTTTAGCACGGATGAATCTACAAACAAGGCTGTAATTTGTGCTGGGGTGCCAGAGAAAGGAGATAAAGGTAAGCTGGATGTGGGAGAGTGGCTGAGTAATGCTTTGGGGCCTCTAAAAGGGAGATGTGGTAAAGGAAAAGGTGGTCTTGCAACGGGTCAGGTTAGTTATTGACTAATTACTTTAATCTATGCACAGAAGTAGCTAATGTTTAGTGTCCGGGGTCTAGGAGAATGTTCTAGATGCCATGGGTTTTAATCTTTTATTGTTTAACTATGACCAGTGTGGTCATGTAATTGTTTTTACATAATAGGTTCAGAAATGTTGTTTTAATTGAAAGTTTGATCATGTAATATATACGCAAACTTGTATTGGTTTAATATTATTCTTAATGGTTCAGTTTTTTTTAATTGATTTGATGAAATATCAGTTATAGTTTTGTTGAGATTGATTACTCTTTTCTAAAACTTATTTGGAGAAGAGGGGGAGAAAAAAAAATGTAACTTTTTGTTGGATTTGATTTGGACTTCAACGCTGGTCAAAATAAAACTAGTTTTTTGAAAATTCAGGTGTCCGCCAAAACACTATTTTAAAACTAGGCTATCGTTACTGAGCTACCCGATTTATTTATGTAGACATCTTATTCTTTTCATCTAGTTTGAAATGCTTTTGCCCAAATAGAGTTTGGTCATTTTGAATTTTGTAAGACATCGATCATCAGCACTGGGAATATTTTTCAGAATTAAAGAAAAATGTTCATCAATTATGCATTGTGCTTTTTATTTGATATTGTACTGATATGTGTACGCTTATCTTTTTCAGGGTACAGATGCAGCCCATGTTAACGAGGCTATGGATCTTGCAGAAAAATTTGCATCAATGAAAATGAGTTAATGTTGTACTGCAGTTTATCCGTCGTGTGGTGTTAGCATGATTCAGTGAATCTTTAGTTTGGTATATTTATACGAAAGGAAGGGCACTTGAAGTAATTATTAGATCCGGATGATTTCTAGTTGAGTGCCTGAATATTCTTTTGATACAGTTTTGGATTTCATAGACCACTAATTTTCCACAATACAGTAGCAATTGCTCTGATGATAGATTATCAATATATTATGAAGTTTTGATTGTTTTTGTACTGTAAATTTTGATTTCAGCGTATCGTTTCACATAAAACGGTCTAATAGATGTCTAATGGACATTTTTAGGTCCAATGGGGGATTTTAGTTTCATTTTTTAGACGAATAAAAGGTAAATGGTCATTTTTCATAGTGGCACATGCAAACTTCCACAAAGAAAAGAAGTAAAAAGTAAAACCAGAGGTTTTGTTTTGTGATAATATTTGACCATATAGAAGTTTGGAATGTTCAGATGTGATATATTTTGTAATCAGAGAAATTTTATGGCTGTGGCGATTTTCTTTTCGGCCATGAATACTCGATCTCTTATTGACTGCCATCATTAAGGTTGTGTTGGAAAGAAGACTAAATTAATTTCAGACTTGTAACTTTTTGAATTTGATTTTTATTTTCATTTTTAATTACTTCGGGTGAATAAATCAATTTAAATCTCAAATATTTAGTTTGGATAAGGAAATATCTTTATTGGGTGCACAACATTAATTATGTATTGGAAAATTTGTTATATTTTTTTATATTAATATTAATGATAAAAGATAGAGAAGAAAGAAGAGAGAGAGAAAGAGGCAGAATGTAAAGATAAATTATAAATTTCAGTTTCTTAAATTTTTTTTCTAAAATATACTTTGTGAAATATTTTTAATTATTTTAAAAATAATTCTCTCCGTTAAAATTTCTAATTCAAACACAAGTTTAAAAGAGCTTTTAGACGTTTTTCTTAATTACAAAACAAGTAAAAAAAAAAAACCGGTAAAGCTTGCAATATTGTATTTTCATGGCAATTGGTATTTGCACCCTCATAACTACTTACTCTTTTCTTTATAGCATTTTGGATTCCGCGTATCATCATAATAAAATCTAAGATTATGATAAAAATAAAAGATATTTTTTATGCAACTTTTTTATTAGAAAAACATTTTAAAATAATAAATAATTAAAAAAATTAGATTGAAGTAAAATATTATTTAAAGCCTGTTTAATTGGAGGAAAATTAATTATGAAATCTCAGAAATTGCATAATGAGATTAATAAAAAATAAATTAAGACTCTATATTATAACTTTATTGAAGATGGACACAATAAAATGATGAAATATCACAATTTTTACATTTTCCAAGAAATACTGATATAAATTACTAAAAAAGATTTTAAATTATACATTCCGAAAAAGTAGATTCTGAAAAATATTGCATAATTTAATTGATCCTTTAGTTATTATGCCTAATATCTATTAATGAAATTTACTGTAATGAGATATATTTCTAGAACCGTATATAATTTTTTCAAATTATTCATTCCATAATTATTTTAAAAACAAATATATTAGATGAAACATTAACATATTTAAGCCTCATTTCAAATTTAATTTGATTCCACGTCTAGTAAATAAAATAAAATAGCTCTTATATTTTTTTATATTCTTAACCACTTTTTTTTTTCAATTTTTAAAAGCTAAATTTTAAAAGTATTTTATTTATTGTAAATTTCATTTATAACATAAGTTATATGTATGATAGATTTTTGTAACAAAAGTTATCTTTGTGTATTTTAAAAGTTTAAAAATACTAAAGTGATAAGTAAGTCATGATGAGGGTGTAAATGACATTTTAGAAATAAGAAATTGATGGGTTCACGCGCAGGGCACGTGTTCAACCGTCCATCCTAAAAGATACCAAAAAAATCAGAAGCTATAAATAGGGCTAAAACGTGATTTCGAATTTTTGAGAATAGATAATCGAAAGCAGAAGGTGAGAGTGTGGAAGTGCCTGAAAGCAGCGTCTGAATCAGATGGCAAAAGAGGGAAGCGACATTGATGAACTAAACGACGCCGTTAATGGCACGGGGGAACATGAAGAAGCGGAAGAACACGCAGCGCCGGAGGAAGATGACAATGACATGGAAGAAGAGGATGAGTATACTTTCAGGTTCGAAAACGGGATGAATCCTTTGGACTTTGTCGATAACAATGACGATTCTGGCCTTCTACCCTACGAGCTATTCGAACGTCTTGAACAGGAAGCTCTCGCTGATAAAAAGCGAAAAGCGACTGAACACTGCCACAGGTTCGTTGGCTTCTTCAGCCCTAACTAATTCCGACGCGTTATTTATTTCGGATAATTGCTCCATTTTTTGCATTAACTGCATTTTGATCGGACTTTTGAAATTCGTAGTTTCTGTTTCTGTTGTTCCTGCTGTGAGTTGTACTGTTTATACTTTAATCTGTGCTGTTGGAGTGGATGCAACCTTTTGAAGTGGACGCCAATTTGTATTGTTAATATATTGATTTAGTGCTGTGCATGTGCAACGAGAGTGCCGCAATTACGTACATGTTGAATAGAAATTGGAATAAGTAAGGTTGTTAGTTGTGAAACTTTTTATTGATAGAAAAGGAAAATGTCGTAGATACAAGAAATTAGAGCGAAAGTATTGGAGGTTAAAAATTAAAATAAAAACAGAAAATCCCTGAATCCCTTGTTCAATGAGATGAGCTACTGAAGATTCTTGAGTATGAGTTCAGGTGCTAAAAGGGTTGGACAAATTTTAAATGTATCACAGGAGGATATAATAACTCACTGACACTGTGCTTACTTACTTTTTAGATGTTTGTTTGATCCGTGCTAATTTATGTCATTAAATGCAGTGAAGAACCACCTTCTAAGATAGCTAGGGAAAGTGATTTTTCCGGGTCGAAGATAGCTGAGATAATGGAAGCAATGAATTATGGTGGCCGCAAGAGATTAAGAAAGGTATGCTATGCAATGCATATACCAGTTTAGTCTACATATTATATTATGTTTTTGCAGTTTGTCTGGTTGTCTATATTGATAAGTAAGCTTTGAAAGATAAATTGGTAGCTCATTATCGTGTCAGATTGAAAAGAATATGTTATTATTTATTTATTTATTTTTCTACATAAGAAAAGGCTAACATGAAAGAGGTTGATAGCCTTCCTTTATTTTTGTTAGTCTCCTAATGCATTTTTAGCAGTTTGCAAGTTCATAAGCAAAGGCTACACCTGAAAGAAGTTGAACTCTCCTTTAATTCTTTTTATATTAAAAGGTAGATTATAATTTTGGTCTCCAGCAATGGAAGGTATATTAGAGGAATACATTTGGTATTATGGTTTTGGAAGAAAATCTAACATTTGTGTTCATGCCTGTTGCATTTTTTGCTCATAGCTGTTTTTATTCTTTATATTTAGGTTAGCTTAGTTTCATTCTAATAGTTTCGACCTTTTTTTCCATGAATTTTCTGTTCTACATGATAGCTTCTCACTAGTTTAATTGTATACCATTTTCTTCATATGCTTATGGTTCTTTGTTTCTTATACGTATAATACCCATAACCTAGAACGCATGTAGATGAAAATGCAAAAAAGTAAGCACTCAGTTGCAAGTTATGTGACTACCTTCTGTTTTAAATGTTAATGTAATCTACATGACCCTTTTAAATATTCTCTATCTGCCTAATGCAGCCTAAAAAGAGAGGCAGGCGAAAAGGATCAAAGAATAAAATGGACCCTAAGCTAACACGGATGCTGGGTGACGCCACACTTCACTATGCATGTGGCCATTATGACAAGGTATATTATTCTGTCAAATGACAGTCCTTTGTCTAGGCTGTTTTTGTCTTTAGCATATAATCATCTGATGCAACCTGGGGTATTATATGCATCTTTGTTTCACATACCTTTTTTGGATCCCTTTTTCCTAATCAACCTTTTTTTTTATTGAAATTTTCATGTTTTTTTTTGTTTTTATAAGTCTTAAGCAAATCCAAGTTCATCAAAATAATGATGTATTCACCATCACTTATTTGTTATCTGGCTAATACTGTATGTCTTGCTTTTCAGAGGGATATGGTTGCCACCAGCAGAAACTCATTAGCTGGAAGTTATATTCATGTTTATTGAAATCCTCTAACACTTTCCATTTCTATTTGTCTCAACTGTGCTAGATGGCATAAGATCTGAGTGTTTAGTTTTTATATTCTTAATTCTTTTTGCATCTGTTGAAGCTTTATTTATATTATATATTTTATCATTGCTTTATGCCTTTTGCAGATTTTTTTATGCATTCCTTTGCTCGTTGTTTTTTTGGCAGGCCAAAGCTGTGTTGCTTGAAGTTATTAAGTTGGCACCGAATTTGCCTGATTCTTATCACACCCTTGGACTTGTCTGTAGTTCACTCCAGGATTATAAAAGAGCTATGAGTTTTTACCTAATTGCAGCTCATTTGACTCCAAAAGATGCATCTCTTTGGAAAAGGATTTTTACCTGGTCCATGTGAGATGGCTTCTCTGTTTTGTCTCCACTGTTATTTTTGTGAAGTTATTCTTCTGGAATAATTTGTCTGTATCAATTTATACTCCTATCTTAATTGTGGAGGTGGTTAAAATTTCATCTAGTAATGTATCCTTAAAATAAATGACCTGTGTATTCAATTTATTGATGGACAATATGGTTCACAACCAACTTCATACTCTTCCAAAGTACCTCCCTGGTATTTTCTTTTCACATGTCCTTGGAGTTTGTTACTTTTTTTAATATTACTAAGTTTATGCATGTATTACTTTGAAGCCGTGCTGAAAGAAATAGTATAGTTATTGAGTTGTCAACCTTTTTCAAATGCAGAGAACAAGGTTATATTGATCAAGCCCGACATTGTCTTTTAAGAGCAATAACAGCAGATCCCAAAGATGTTACTCTTAGAGGTCTTCTTGCAAGGCTTTATGTTGAACTTGGAGACTATCAAAAGGCTGCTGTTACATATGAGCAAGTACATCAACTCTGTCATGAGAATGTTGATCCACTGAAAGCCGCAGCTAAGGTTTGTTTTTGCTTTGAGACAACATGCACAAGCATTCAATTTTTTGTCAATAATCCTTTGCCATTAGTTTTTTTGTTAATGATTATTTCTTATGAAAATCACGGTTTGCCAATAATTGTGATGCTTTAGAATGCATTTAGCTGCATCTGTATGTCACATGGACTGTATCCATATATTGGAGATGCCTATAAAATATAATGTTCGAGAGGGGTAAATTTTAAACTATTTTATTTTTTCAATATGATATACATGAAAAAGTATAAGGGTTGAGAAGCTGATAATATTTTTATTCAATTAAACATTATTTGGTTGACTTTCAATGTTGAACTGAATTTATATTGCTTTCTATCAGTTGTACAAAAAATGTGGTCAAGTTGAACACGCTGTTTGTATTCTTGAAGACTATCTTAAGAGTCAGCCTGACGGAGCAAATGCGAGTGTAGTAGATCTGCTGTGTACCATATTGATGGAAACTAAGGCGCATGACAGAGCTCTGCAGTATATTGAACATGCTCAAGCTGTAAATGCATGGAGAGAATTGCCGTTGAATTTGAAAATTAAGGCTGGAATTTGCCATGCTCATCTTGGAAAAATGGATATGGCTCAGGTGTTGATGCATGCATACTTATAATTGAATTAACTGTGTTTTGCTTGATCATGGCCACTTTTAATCTTGCTTGAAGCTCAGATATTAGGTTAGGTTAATTGATATTCCTTGGTGTCTTTGGATGAGTATTTAGTTCGGACTTTCTTTGGTATCTTTAATTTTGTCTCTTTCCTTCTGTATGTTCTTTCTTTCTTGTGTCCTTACCAATTGAAGTGTAACATACATTGTTACCTATCCATCGTAATATCTCCATGCATGTAATATTTCCCTTGTGAAGTTTGGGTTTTGAATGATATTTGCACGTAACTTTTTGCTCATTTCCTACTTTATGTAGTTTTTTGTTCTCGCTCTCTTTTTTAAAAGAAAACTTAATCTTGTGGTCCTCTTGTATAAAATGGTTTCTTTTCTTAATATGGTGTCCTAATCAATCTCATAGTCTTTGTAATTGTGTACAACTCTCTCTCTCCCCCCCATTTCTGAAGCTCGGTATATCATTATTTTTAGTTACATTTTCCATGTTTCTCATTTGCTTAATCTCATACAATGTTGGAGTGCAAGCAGATGTGTCTAAGTCAAGCAATGACAGTGTACGAATTTTTCTTTTGACTTTGCTTTCATTTGTATGTATTACCTGACATTTTATTTGATTACTAGGTTCTCTTGAATGATTTCAATCCAGAGAATGCAAGCAAGCATGTTGACTTGGTTATTGAGGTTGCTGATTCATTAATGGGTCTTGAACATTATAACCCTGCATTGAATTATTATTTGATGTTGGAAGGAAATATTGGAAACGAAAATGTATGGTAACTCCTTCCCTTGTATGCCAATTATCTGTTTTATTTTTTACCAGTAATTTGCTTGAGTAGGTGACCTTTTTTTTCGTGTAATCCGATGGGGTTTATATATTGGAATCTTTAAAATTATTGTCCATATTTCTGTTCGAAATATAATATAAAACCATTATTGTGTCTTTACATAACAACTCAAGCTTTTAGGACTGTTGTTTGTTCCATGATATGGTGTTGGAGCTTCTATGACTGAGTGGTCTAGAGTTTGATCCTTATTGACCCATCTAGTAGGCACAATTACAGGAGATGGGTATGATACAACATGGACATGAGCACAGGAATGCAACAAATTTTAGAAATATACACAGATATAATATAATATATAAATTTAATCTAAAGTTAACATAAAATAAAAGTTTTAAATTATAAAAGAGAATTCATGTTTCAAAAATGAGCACAAGGTATTATGAACATAATGAAATAAGGTATTATGAACATAATAAAATACAATAAATTATCTGATTATTGTGCTATCTAATCAGGATTGGTATTGACTACTTGAGTTTTTCTAATACATTTCCTCGGGCCCAACATTTTTGGGTTTGTTGTTTGGATAATAATAGTGTTTCTTCCTGTACCTAATAGATTTCTTGAGCCACCTCCCATTCATTTTGGAATGTATTCTGAAATAAAAATATACCTTCAGGAAAACCCATTGTATTCTGTTATAAAAACCCATTACAGAAGGAATGGGGTGGCTCAAAAAAGTTATCATGTGCAGGAAGAAACACTTTTATGGTAGGTGACCACGTAATAGGTCTAGTATAGAATATGATGCCTTCATATGATTTATGTTTGGACCTAATTAAACCCCATGAACTAGCTTGAAAGGACAAACTGGCTTGTGAGGTGAGAGTTGTCTCCCACTTATGTACTTTTCTTCTGGTTCTATTTCTTGTCAATGTAAGACTACTTGGGTTTTTTTCCTGTAGATAGCTGGAAGGAAATAATAGAGGGACTGTATTGTGTATCTGTATCAATCATCAAATGTAATTGTTTGCTGTTTTCAATTTATTTTATTTTCTTTGGCTCTTTTTGGTTGCATGATAATATAATTTCAGTGTATGCCTTTTGTCATAATCACTATGTTATCAGGATATTCTATATTCTTATTGAACTTCTTTCTTGCAGGGTCCTCTGTATCTGAAACTTGCTAAATGTTACATGTCCTTGAAAGAAAGTTCACAGGCAATTATTTTTTTTTACAAAGGCAAGGTTTTATTTTTAAGGAGAATGGTATTTAGTTAAATTATACTTTGTGAAAACCACTTCCCCTTTGTTTTTCAATATATATGAAATATTCTATCGATCATTCCTTTTGGTGATGAAGCTTCTGAAATGATTTTTTATTGTCAAAATCTTTAAGTTTGGGTCATCCTTTTTTCTTGCGGGAGTAGGATTTCACATAGGCATCATAGAATCAAGGCAGCTCTCAAATGTATTCTTGGATTGCTTAACTCTTGAGTAAACGTTTTATGATCATAGCATACCTGAAGATTTTATATTATGTATTCTTCACGTATAGATCAGTAGACAGATTTAATTTTTTTCAAGTAATCTGATATGTAAGCTTTCCCATTAGCTTCTTCATTGAATGGAAACATTTTTTTGGAATGAACTTTTTGATATTTTGTGTGTCTTTCACCATATATTTGATTTGGAATAGGATTTTTTTTTGTAGTTTCTCCCTACTGGTTTGCTCATGGATGTCACCATGAGTTTCTGTTTCAGGTTTTGCAAAGAAATTGAACATACTTCATTCTTGATTTTATCCTTTCATTGTTTCGTTTTTTTTTTTCTTCTTTTGAGGTTATCTTATCTCGTTCCCTCTATTCCACTTCTTTTCTAATCTTCTTTTTTTCTATCTAAATGCTAGAATTATTGCTTGAAGTTTCACAACCCCGCTTATGTTTTTATATTGTTAAGATAAGGAGAGAAAGGGAAGTGTGACAAAATTCGAAATGCTACTCATTGGATAACATCTTGTTCTGACTTTAGTGTTGAGACTTCAGAATTGACTTCGGTTATAAGACCATATTTTAGACTTGTATTGTTACGCTAGTGCATTTAGATCCAGTAACGGTGAAGCAATACTCTCTGTCGTTGCTTCCTGATTGTTCTGCTGTGAAATATTCATACTCCTTGGATGCTAAACAAGATTTTGTTTCAGCCCTTGAAATACTACAAGATGACGTTGATGCACGTATAACACTAGCTTCCCTTCTGCTTGAAGAGGGAAAAGAAGATGAAGCAATTTCCTTGTTGTCTCCTCCAAATGATTCTGGTATTTCCAACATGTTTTCTTTTTCTATGATTGAAGTTCTTGGATGGAGATTTTAATGTGAAAAACTTGCAGACTCTGGTGAAGTACATTCTGAAAAGTCAAATAGATGGTGGGTTGATATAAGAATAAAGCTGAAGCTCTGCAACATATATTGGAATAGAGGGACCCTTGGTGATTTTGTGGATACAATTTTCCCTTTGGTTCGTGAATCATTGTATGTTGCAACTCTTCGACAGAAGGTAATATTTGAGAAGCTAAAATTTGACCTCTTTGGCACACAGTCAAATACGGATTGTGTGGGCATGCCTGCTACATGCTTCAGAATGTTAACATGTTGATAAATTACATTATTTCAATTATATCTTAAGATTGATTTGAATGTTCAAAAGGTGTAATTGTAGACATTTCAATTATGTCTGTCTTGCAAAAGAATATTAGGATACATTATTTGCGAGGAAATGACATGCTTTCCTTACAAAAAAATTCCAAAATTATTTTTTAATATTTTATATTTTGACTTTTTTAAAGATTAAAAAATGAATATTTTTTAATAATACAAGTATGCCCATCTTATTGAAGAGTCAGCTCAATTGTCCAAGATGACATTAAATAATTTTTTTTAATTGACTAAATGAGAAGTGACTGACACGTGTTGGACAAGTTTAAGTGCTAGAAATGTGTCCAGCACTTCGACAGTTCAAATAGAAGAGGTGCTTGTTCTTCATTGTGAATCATCATCTGGTTAATTTTTGGTATAGGAAGTGGGTTGGAATTAAAGTTGTTTCTGTTTGGATATCTAGTGCTTTTTTCCTTCCCGTAGGTATAAGTAGGCTATGCTTTAATTATATTCTGTTAGAATATATGAAAATGTCCCATATTATCTTGATCAATTCTCTGATTGTATGTTTTGAGGACCAATTTTATTCTTTCATTTGAAAGCTTTGAGTTCTAAGCATGGTCAGTGAACACGGGCTTCTGCAAACAATGTTCCGGGCCTCTATGATCATTAGAAGAGCGAGTGTGACATAGGGGCTCTAATAACATATTATGGGCAGTTTCATTCTGGGAGCTTAAGCTTTTGGCTGCAGGCTCTAAAATAATTTCTCTAATAGTGTGTGAAAAATTGGTCATATTTTCATTTTTGAGTTCTTTTAACTTGTTTTTTTTTTTTTTTTAATTTGTTTGTAAATATTGTGGAAGGCTCTAGGGCAACTGGTTGTCTTTTCCTCTTCTTTTTTATATAGTTATTATTATTGTTTAGTTATAAAAGTAACTCAATGCATGTCATGGTTGACTCTTGCTGTAGGGTAAATCAAAAAGGCGACTCACCAAAAGAGATCTGGTTGAAAGGGCTAGGATACTAGATGGTCCGGAAAAGGATAATGTATTTCGAGGATTCAGGCCAGTAGTTCCAGCCTCCGATCGGTAAGTGTTTGTGTTGTTTCGTTTATACGTTAATCATATTTCTAACTCGACTATGACATTCAATCAGATGCATTAACATTATGGGTGATCTGTCATATAATTCTGTTGAGTATGAAATTTATGAAAGAAAGTTGTTAGTGCTGACTCTGGGAGGTGATTGAGGGATATATTCTTTGGATGGATTGTTGTTGATCTAATTGGTGGTTAATTAATTAATGACCATTTTTCTGTATATCCCCTTCTACCAATCTCCTCTAATTTTTATCAAATGCTCCAGTTAATATAATTTTTTGGCACTAAATCTTTATTTTCACAGTTTGGTGTTGTGCAATGTTGAGAAGCCATCTTTGTTGTGGTCACCTTAACCATGGTTTGAGACACTGTCAGTGTCATGTGTCAAAGACTTCAAAATTTAAATTACTGATTTTCTCCCTATATACAGCACTATGAAAAAGAATAGAAGGCTTGTTTTAAGAGAGTAAAACAAAGATTTCATTCTAGGTATTTGCTTGAGTGAGTACACCCCAGTCAAGATATCTATTTATAACAATAATGATTACAAGGATAATAAATAACTATTACTGTCTTCAAGAGACGAATTAAAATATCACTACCTAAAATACATTGAACTCAGCTAAACACAAAATTATGTTACTACCTGGAAGAGTAATAATCATTAAATGTTCCTATTTCGCACAGCTTGTACGCCTCATATGGATTTGGTATTGGATTTGTGTTTCAACAGATGACTCCATAGATTTTAGGTTATGTTAAAGATTTACTGAATTCACTTGTTCTTCTATTTGTTATAGATGTTAAATATTTGGTATTTGTTTAGTCTAATCAGTTCGAAGCACCGGCAAAAAATGAATTTACATTGCGTGTTAGAAGAACTGAACAAAAGAAAAATGTTTAACAAATTAAATGGTATTCATTCTATTAGCTTATTGAAAACAGAAGTTTACATAAGCATTTATAGCTAACTAGTTAAAACACAATAGATAGCTCTGACTACGTACTATAATTGTACATATAAAAATAGCTAAGTACCTACTCTAATATTGCGAAATTGAAAGAGTACTGTTAGTATTATCATGCCTAAATTTTCATTTTCAAATATTATAATTTTATGATTTCTTAAGAACAATTTACTTTATGTATCCTCTCTGTTATTATTCTATATTTGGAAAACCGTAGCATAGCATCCCCTTGGCAATATCTTTGTGGTGCACATATAATACATGAATCTGTGCATTAGATTTACTACCTACGGTCAGTCACTATTCTCTTCAAATCCTTTGCAGATATTACAAAGTATTTTGGGTGAATAATTTGTCTTAGTGTTTGTGCTTTTGCATGTTGTTGTTCATTGCTAGATCTGGATACAAAGTAAAAAGAATATCTCTTGTTTTCTGTAATTAGGTTGAAAGCTTCCAGGGCAAAAAAGTTGCTGCAGAAGATGGCAATTGAAAAGGAGAAAAGAAAAGCTGAGGCACTGGCCTCTGGAATTGATTGGCTAAGTGATGATTCAGATGATGAGCCTCAGGTGATCGGTTTTGTGTTGTCTAGTCACTTCTAGAACAAATATCTTGATGATTATATTAACTCCCTTTTGGGTTTATTGCATGAGATATATTTAGAAAGAAAACAGAGAACCTCCCTCGTGTAATCTTCTCAAAGATGAGGAACATCACCAGCTAATAATCGATGTTAGTGCTTCAGTTTTTCGTTTTTTTTTGCTGCACCCCCTTTCCTCTGTTATATGTCTGACCCGTTAATATTATTGTATAGTTGTGCAAGGCATTGGCATCCTTACAAAGGTATTGGGAAGCACTAGAGATTATTAATCTCTCTCTAAGATTGGCTGGTACATCTCTGTCCACTGACATGAAAGAGGAACTTCGGTCTCTTGGAGCTCGTAAGTCCTGAACCCTCTCGGACAGGCTTCTACTTATAGATTTATTATCTGCTTTCGAGTTTCAACTTTTCTCATTCGAAGAAATCAAAATAAAAAATTGAAGAATTCCACTGCTTGTTTAATGTTTATGTTTTTCTCTTTCCCTTCTTTGGCTTTACATATTTCTGTTATTACAACTTATAATATAAATTTTCTTTTTAAAGAGAGAGAAAATTGATGTTTTAGGGAGGGAAAAAACATATCTTGCTGATAAAACAAATTTATGTTCTCCACAGAAATGGCATACAGCACCACGGATCCTAAACATGGGTTTGATTGTGTAAAATACATTGTTCAGCAACATCCACACAGTGTTGCAGCTTGGAATTGCTACTACAAGGTTATCTCAAGGTAGTTTTGTGAATGCAAGGATCCATGGGTTCTTGGCAAAAATTGGTTAGGCTTTCTAATTTGCTGTGATAGATTTATGACCTAAAGATAAATTGTAAACTTGGTTTACTTGTTTTCTCCTGGTTTATAGATTGGAAAACCGAGATACAAGACATTATAAATTCGTACGTGTTATGCAAGGAAAGTTTGTGGACTGTGTGCCTCCTATTCTAATTTCTGGGCATCAGTTTACCATATTTAGCCATCATCAAGATGCAGCAAGGAAGTACCTTGAAGCTTACAAACTATTGCCAGAGAATCCCTTGGTTAATCTCTGCGTTGGTATGTTTTCCACTTCATCCTGTGCAAGTACTGGTTTCCTAATCAAGAACTAGCAGTAATTGATTTGTTATTTTTATCAATGTTTCTCAGGAACAGCCTTGATCAACTTAGCATTGGGTTTCAGACTTCAAAACAAGAATCAATGTCTTGTACAAGGTTTAGCATTCCTCTACAATAACTTGAGAATCTGCGAGAACAGCCAGGTTTGTCTGCTGAGCATTTCATGCATTTTTTTTAGCCTATTAAGAAGAAAATGTTTTATTAAATATTAAATATTAATGATAAAAACTATAATAAGAAAAAGATATTACCTTTACTTACACATTAGACTATCTAAGTTCAATGCACGTATAGTATAAGTTATATCCAGTGGGAAATCATGCACAGTTAATTATCACTTTGCCGTGTACAAAATGCAAAGCGAACTTACAACACTGAAAAAATGCCGCCCTACCTCAGCCTCGACACAGGTGGTCACGTGAGTATCCCGTGGATAAATTAACATACGCAATTTATGATTCTTGAATTCATTGAGTCACTTTCAAAGAGATATGAATGAGCATTGAACTAACTGGTGTAGGTTTTCAGATATTGAACTTAATAAGGTTCATTATTGTTGTGAATTTCTTAAATTATAAGAATGGGCTACTCTTAGATTATACATTAAAATACACAATTTATGATTCTTGAATTCATTGAGTCACTTTAAATGAAATTTAAATAAACATACCAACTGGTGTAGGTTTTCTGAAAATCTTTGCAGGAATCCTTGTACAACATAGCTCGGGCCTTTCATCATGTTGGCCTTGTAACTCTAGCGGCTATTTATTATGAGAAAGTGCTTGGTATTCACGAGAAAGACTATCCAATTCCAAAACTTCCCAATGAGAATCCAGATGTCATGGAAAATCATGAACCTGGTTACTGCGACCTTCGCAGAGAGGCAGCTTACAATTTGCATTTAATCTACAAAAAAAGTGGTGCCATTGATCTTGCTAGGCAAGTTCTCAAAGATCATTGTACCTTATGACTCCACATATACCTTCACCAACCACAAGCGTCTTCCAGGTTTAGTACTTAGTATTTGCAATTGATAATGTAAACAATTTAGAAACATTTGCGATGCAATATAATGTATTAGGTTTAGTATATGGTTTCACTTACTTTTTTTTAACTTTAATTGATTTTTATAGAATGTATACTTTTACAATTTTACCTTCAAATTGTAATTACATATTACCACGAGGGGGATGTGGACGTTAGTTACATTTACATTTTTTAACTTCGATTGCTTTTTATAGAATGTATATTTTTACAATTTTACCGTCAAATTGTAATTGCATATTACCTTAATTGAGTATATCACAATTTTAAAAAATGACCAATAGTGAGCTGCTGATTAAATAATTCATATTTGTATATTTTAAGAATTATATATTATGTCAACAATATATAATTGAGGGTGGATGGAATTAATTTGCTAAAAAAAAACAAGTTCTTAAATAAGGTAAAATATTTATAATTGAGCAAGTTAAAGTAACACGTTAAATTCCTAAACTGACGTATTATGAGGATTGTATCAAAATTTAAGAGTAAAACTATAAGGAACTGATAATTGATAAGTTGGTTACTGGTTGATAAATTAATTATGAATTTATAAACTTTTAAAAGTTTTCGTCGTATAAAATAGTTGACTGGATTAAACGAATGTGATAAATTAGATAGCTAAGTAGTTCTAAATGTAAAAAGATGTAATTAATTGAGTTTTACAACTAAAATTTGTATTTTTTAAACGTAAATATATTATATAACTATGATCTTAGATTTCTTTAAAATAATTAAATATTTATTAATTTTTAGCATTTTATTCTATTTTTAAAAGTTTTTATAAATAAATTTATTTAAATAAGTGTGTCTTATAAGTTAAACAAATTTATTTTTTAAATTTAATTTTTTATTTCTTAATTTAATTTATTATTACATTGAATTTTTTTTTTTACCATTTTTAAGGTAGATGTAATTTTCACATAATATCATATAATAAAACATTAATTACCACAATGTATAATGTTAACTATTTTTTGAAAAGTTAAAAAATAATTCAATCAATACTAAAAAATTAAAATAGTAGAATATTAAAACAATAAGTAAAAAAAAGTTAAAAATGATAAGAAAATCTATTAAATTATAAAAAATATCAAAATAGAAATAATAGTAAAAAAAATTATAAATTAACAAAAGTAATTTCTAACTTATAAACCATAAAATCCTAAAATAAATTATTTTAAAGTACTTACTAGACACTTTTGTTTACAAATATACTCTCAAAACTCAACCAACTTCATTTTTCCCTCTCTACTTTTTACACCTCTTCAATACAATCGTTTGGCCTCTCATGTGTTACACAAGACGAGAATGTCACTGTAGAGATCACTGGGATTTTCTCGCAGGCTTTCACTGCAACTTCGCTCAGTGGAATCAATGTGCGAATGCTTTACCTGAACTTCGATCTTCTTTCGAATTCGTGTTTATGCATTAACAATTAAATTACATGCATTTGTTTTTCTGTTGCACGCTATCTGTTTGATTAAATTACATGCATTTCATTTCTCTTCATTCTCACTCTGTTTTTCTTTTCTGAACTCATTGCTAACTGGAAACTAGTGGTTTCAAGTTCTACTAGAGAGGGTGTCGGATTCTAATGCACCTCAATCAATTGAAATTTGTTAATATTAGCTTGAAGATTATTGTTATTATTATTACTATTACATGGCTAATATGTTTGATTTGTTCTAATGTTAGAGGTGAATACTGAAGTATTATAAAGAGTGGATGAGACATTTGAACTCGCACGCGAGATTATTTGGAGTAAACAACATTTAGAAATGATTGTAGTGGCGCGAAACCTCTCCCCTTCAAAGCTTAAGCCAATCTTTTATCTATCGTCCCTTTGCGAATGCAGAAACCATTCCCACTCAAATATCATTTCGACTTTAATACCGTACTCAAAGCCACATTTCCAGAACTCCACAAAATTTTCTCCTCAGCCATGGGTTAATTTGTTTAGGTTTTGCTCTTCACAGCCAACAGATTCAGCTACAAAACAGAATTTGCCCCTCTGTCGTGAAGGTAATTATGATGAAGTCAATTCCCAATCTCTTCGTGTTTGCCCTGGCTGTGGGGTTCATATGCAAGATTCAAACCCGAAACACCCTGGTTATTTTATCAAACCCTCTGAGAAGGACTTCAATTATAGACTGTATAACAATCTTGAACCCGTTGCACAAGAGCCTGAGTTCTCTAACTCTGTTAAAAAGGGGGTTGTTATTGAACCAGAAAAGCTTAATGATGGTGATGTAAGCTTGATTAAGAAACCAGAGAAGCCTGTGGTCTGTGCACGCTGTCATTCGTTAAGGCACTATGGAAAGGTGAAGGATCCTACTGTGGAAAACTTGCTACCTGATTTTGACTTTGATCACACTGTGGGTAGGAAGTTGGCATCAACAAGTGGGACCCGGTCTGTGGTGCTGATGGTTGTGGATGTAGTGGATTTTGAGGGGTCGTTTCCTAGGAAGGTTGCAAAGTTGGTTTCTAAGACAATTGAGGACCATTCTGCTGCATGGAAGCAGGGTAAGTCAGGGAATGTGCCTAGAGTGGTGCTTGTGGTGACAAAGATAGACTTGTTGCCTAGTTCATTGTCACCAACAAGGTTGGAGCATTGGATTAGGCAGAGAGCAAGAGATGGTGGGATTAATAAGATTACTAGTTTGCACATGGTGAGTGCACTCAGGGATTGGGGACTGAGGAATCTTGTGGATAATGTAGTTGATCTGGCTGGCCCTAGAGGTAACGTGTGGGTTGTTGGGGCACAGAATGCAGGGAAGAGTACTTTGATAAACTCTATAGGGAAGTATGCTGGAGGGAAGATTACACATCTGACTGAAGCACCTGTGCCAGGGACTACACTAGGCATTGTTAGAGTGGAGGGTGTTCTTCCAAGTCAAGCAAAACTGTTTGATACACCCGGCCTTCTTCATCCTTTCCAGATTACGACCAGGTTGATGAGGGATGAGCAAAAGCTTGTTCATATAGGAAAGGAATTGAAACCAAGGACGTACAGAATTAAGGTTAGTCACTGAAGTTAATTTATGGGGATGTATTTGCTGTTGTTAATACAAGTATGCTAATTTGCATTATGGTGTCTATGGTGTTTTTTTTTTTAATCTTTTGTCTATTGTTAAAACCTGATGCATTTCCTTTTTTTTTTTTTTCCAATTAATTGTTGTGGGTAGGCTGGTCATTCAGTTCACATAGCCGGTCTAATGAGATTGGATATAGAAGATACATCCCTGGATTCTGTTTATGTTACAGTGTGGGCTTCTCCTTATCTTCCACTGCATATGGGTAAAATAGAAAATGCATGTAAATTGTTCCAAGATCACTTTGGCCACCAGTTACAGGTATTATCTTTACTCATTTTAATTGAATAATTATTCTGCAACTTCTTGTCCATAAAGCTTATAGCTGATTGTAAAGTACCTTCCCAAATTATTATCTGGGTTGCTGTCCCGTAACTATTGATTTGTCTTTGAATTGTTACAAAGAGAAAGACTTGGTTGGACGTGGACCCTGCTTCAAAACTGATGTGGTGAACACTACCAGCCAGAAATTGTCCGTAAACTTAATCTTTAATGAACTAATATATTAAAATAAAAACAGTAGCAATTTGAGAGTAGCATTGAATAAAAAAATTTAAATAAAATAATTGAAGTTGAACGTTCTGTATAACTTGTTTTCAAATTGATCAGACCCAAATTGGGTCATCCGGAAAAGGTTGCGGCATGCACCTCAATTTGGATTAAATTTTCAAGAAGGGTGATCTTGTTGATGTCGCAGACATCACCATTCTCCAGGGTGTCTAAGGTTTTTCTGTCTTTTCAACTTCTACTTTTCCCTCTTTCACCTTTGCGATTTGTTCGAAAAAATTTCCCTTTGCAACAGCAGTGTTACTTCAACCCGGCAGATTTTCTTGTTTCATCTCGTTGAAAAGTTTGACATCTTCTTCTCCTTGATCATGAAACCCTTAAGCAGCAGCAATAATTTTGTTCCATACTACAACATCTCACTCTTTGCTTTCTGGAAAAGCTTTGTTAATCTTCCATTGATCAAAGATTAGTACATTATTTACTTTGTTTCAGCATAATTTACCTCCATTGATCAAAGATAGCTTTAGAACTGATCCATAACTTGACCAAAGATATATACTGCATCTACTTCAATTATTTTCCAATATTAGTTTTTTTAAGTTGTTTATTACATTGAAAATCCAATATGAATTCCAAAATTATAAAGCAATCTCAAGATTTTTCAATATATCCAAAATATGAATAGTAACTTCAGAGATGGTAACCATTAAGTGTGCGGAAGAACCGCATGGCAACAAAAGATGAAGGATATGGATGGTTAGCTGTGAGTCAAGTGAGAGAGGCAGAGACATGTTTGAACCACAGAGAATGTGAAACAAGAAGAATCATGTTTCTTTTTAAATTGTTTAGTTATTTAATATTTACAATGAAGTGACAATTTTTGGTAAGATGTGTCCACCATGTCAGTTTTGGGACAGTATATATTTTTTAGTTTTATCAGGGGAGCTGTTCTCCTAACTAAAATAGGTGTGCGTCAACGGCTGATAAAATGACCTTGAAATATGTTTATCGTGTTTAATTAACCTGGTCAAAATATTTAGTGGCATTACTTTCTCTTATTTTTTTCACTCATCAGATGGTTTGACGCTCTTAATAAATTTAGTGGAATAATTTTCAGAGAATTATCAATAAACTTAAGTAAGATGTACATGGAGTAGTTATAATATGCTTGAGGTGAAGTTTTATACCCAAGCAAAATGTATGTAGACAGACCTCTATGTAAAAGGTTGAAAGCGAAAGGCAGTTTATTCGTGTGTAACACCAGTTTGAATTGTTCTTTTTGTAGCCGCCAATTGGAGAAAAACGAGTTCAAGAACTGGGGAACTGGGTGAGAACGGAATTCCATGTTAGTGGGAACAGTTGGGAGTCGAGTTCAGTAGACATTTCTGCTGCTGGCCTCGGGTGGTTTGCCATTGGACTTAAAGGAGATGCAGTGTTTGGTGTTTGGACTTACGAAGGAGTTGATGTTGTTCTACGCAATTCTTTAATACCCAATAGATCACATACTTTTGAGGTTGCAGGATTTACAGTATCCAAGATTGTCTCCCAGTCCGACCAAACTTTAAACAAGTCAAAGCAACGAAATGACAAAAAGCCAAAGGGAATCGACGACTCAAAAGTGTCAAACCAGTTTGTTGAATCTCCTGTTTTGACTTCTGATGGAGTCATCTGATAGTGGTGTCAGTTTGGGAGAATGAAAAGATAATTGAATTATCATGCCATTTAGATTTCTATACAGTACAACAGATGAACAGTAGTCTAAACATATAATGTCAACCTTATCATTATCTAAAGTTGAAGCAAGTGGAGGGCAGAGGCTGAGAGGTGATGTGCAATGATGAGGAACGAGAATCAAATATGACACCACATAGTTTACCATTATCTGTCATTTTTTTAATTTAATATTTTATTCTGCTTTTTTGTGTTCCAGATTGGAATTGCTTCAATGTTTTGGTCCTTCCTTAAACCAGATTTTAGAGCTACAAGAGTTTGTAATTCAAGTCGATCTAGTCCGATAATTCAAATTTTATTTTTATTTTTTAAAATTTCTTTGGATCCCAGGTATTAATAAGGTTGAACTCCAATAAAAGTAGGTTACTGTAATTGCCAAGTTAGATTTGTGTATTTTGTTTGTCTTGAAATAATGGTTGCAATTATTGTTGGAATAAAAGTGGATATTAGGCACCCAGAGAAATCTTTAAAAAACTTTATAATATATTTTGCTTTTAACATGTGTAACATTTATTACACGTTAAAATATCAATGAAAAATGATACCTGTTGTATTTATTTCATTACTACAAAGAAAATGCTTCAATAATTAAAACAAAAACCTTAACTTTCAATAAAATTCAAAATTCAAATATCTTTAGTGTTGGTAAGATAATATATTTTGATCTAACTTTCGATTTTTCTAATGACTTTGGTTTCATATCTCCACTATTATTTATTTATTTTATTATTTCTTTATATGATTTTTTTGATATATTACAAATTTTCTGGGGTACTAGGATCTCAGTGTTCTACAATAAATACATTTTCAAACTCCTTATTATAAAAACATCAAAATCTCGTATTAAAGGTTACATAGTGAACAAAGAGACATTCAATTTCTCGCATTACTTATAGATCGACCTTCGGAATCCTTAACTAGGAATAACTTTGTCATACAAGGTACATAGATGTGGGTAAATGTACTTGAATTCATAATTCTCGATTCGCTAATAATAAGCTTTTATCAAATAAAAGAAAATGAAGTTTAATTTTTAAATTTGGCGAAGACCCTTTTAATTCATACTCAAAATAGTAACACAATAAAAATGATATTTTAAGAAAGTAATAAATAACCACCAAATGCAAATATAAATTAATACAACTAATAGTGATATCAATAACTAATTTAGGAGGTAATAAAAGTTCATTTAATCGCTTTTATATCACATGAAAAAATCTGTAAATTTTGGCAATTTTGGTTAAAAACTAAACTGGTGAGTTGAAGTATTTTTTATGGCTTAAAAGACTAACACCCAAATGCCAGTTACAAAAACTACACGTAATGGTAGAAGCAAAAGGAAAAGTTTGTGTTCCTTAATATGAATTTTGAAAAAGCAAAGGAAAAAAGAAAGAAAAGATGAGAAACGTTGCAGGTCCTGACATCACATTGCCAGCTAGATACTGTGAGAGAGAGAGAGAGAGAAAAAAGAGAGGATAGGAATTTGGACATTCCATTCCATTTTGACCATTTTTTCACAACAAAACCATTTTCTTTAACCCAAAGCTCCTCTTCTCTCTTTCCTCAACGTACATTCACTTCCTTTTTCTTCATTTTCATTTTCATTTATTTATTCACACTCTTTTTATTTTTATCTCTTTCATTAGTAACTAATTATTTAATTAGCCAATCGGAGCGTCCCTTCTCCGGCGATTCCATGTTCCGTTTCTAGGGTTTGCTTCCGCCGATCGCCGCTTCGCACTCGCCGAGATGTCGCGCCAGACGACGACGACGGCCTTCACTAAATCGAAGACTCTCGACAACAAATATGTACGCCATTTTCTCATTCGTTGTTCATTCATGCATTCTCCTTCGATTTCCACTTTTTCTCATAATGCTGCTGTTGCTGAAGATCAATTGGTGGAGGCTTTAGCTTTAGGTTTCTGTTAAATTTGTGAATCTGTGAAGTTGAAGGAACTTGGATGATTGTTTGCTTTGTTGTTAGTGTGATGAGATACAAGTTAAACTGTGGAATGGCTTTGGTATAGGCAGGGATGCTACTGTAGTTGTTGAAACCTGAGATTGAGAGTACTGTGTGGATGTGAGTGAGATTAGTAGTTGCAATGTGGTGGGATGGTGGCTGGTACTGGGACTGGGTTGGGCTGGATGGGGTGTTAGGGTGCAGGGGTAATGTTGGAACTTGTTATGATGTCGAATGAAAATACCGGGGGTGGTTGCCGGAATGAGGATAAAGGAATGCTTAGTGTGTTTGCTATGTTGATTGATGAATTGGATGGTGGAATTCGTCTCGAGATTGACTGGAGAATTATTATTATTTTACTATTGTTGCTTGGGATTTTATTTTTCTCTTTTTGGATTTGAAGTTTGCTTGCAAGTGGTAGGAAATTCATGCTGCAATTGTTGAATTTCGTTTGCAAATATTTGGAAATTCTTGTCTTATTTGTAGTTTTGAAATTGCATATGGTATTGGATCATAAAATAGGTTAATTTTTTAGTGGCTGATTATTTTGTATGAGATTTGGAACAGATGCTGGGAGATGAGATCGGGAAAGGAGCTTATGGTCGAGTTTACAAAGGTTTGGACCTGGAGAATGGAGATTTTGTTGCCATTAAACAAGTTTCTTTGGAGAATATTGCTCAGGAGGATCTCAACATCATCATGGTATGTAACGTGTATAATTTTTTCCTCCCTTTTTGAGTTTTAACTCTCATGTTAGTTGTTAACTATAAATGGGAAAGTATTGAGACTTATGTCCTAGCTGCATGGATTTGGGTACGATATTGGTACTGGGTACAAATATGGTTGTGAGAAACGGTCATTTAAACAAATCTTTAGTACAAGTATGATACTGTGTGCTTTTGTCTTTAAACACATCTTCTGCTTCACACTGACTAATTGGACACTAAGCATATCTCCCTTTGTGACACATTATGTGTTAGTAATGAGTAATGGTAAAACAAATCGCATACTGCATATGCGAATACACAAACCAAGTAGCATTCTTAGGGAACGTTTAGTGGTCTGCTCTCGAAGGTGACACTATTATTTTAGTTTGGATTTTATGTGGGATTTAGGGTTGCTTTATTGAGTAAGAGAGGACTTTTGGGATTACTATTTTTTATGTTATTCTAACCACTCACCATCTATCTCAGCTTTAGCATTAATAGGATTTAATTACTTAGTGGGGGCGGTAAATAACCTTTCTTGCGTTCTATTACTTCTTTTGGTGTTTTGATTGGGTTGTATTTGAAGTTCTGCGTACAACATAATTGCACAAGGTTAAGGAAAATCAACCATGTCTTGTTATAGACTATAGTACTTGTTTTCTTTTGTTTCTAGGCCATTGTCAATAAGAATTTCATATCAGCATTGTTTTCAGAATCTCGAGTAAGCTCACCAACTTGTACTATCCTCTAAGTTTGGGTGGTCCACATGTAACTTGCACAGAGGATCACTAGTTGCACAAATTGTTTACAAAGTATGAGTTTCAACAGAAACTTGCAAAATCTAAATCGTTACATGCTTCAATCATTTTTACTGAGATGAATGGAGACATTCTTGACACTTAACGTTGCCATCACTGTTACCGAACACTCTCATTGTCGTTATTAGACGTTGGCGCCATCAGTGCAATTATAGTGGTGCAATAGTGCTATAGTGTAGCAAGTTTCGTTGAAAATGCTAGTGTTGCCTTGTGAAGACCACCTGATACACCATTGAAGTTGGCTTGCTCGTCGTGGTTTCAGCATTGTAGATCGAGAAGAGGCAGCAAGGTTTCAATTTGTTGCGGAGACAGAGCCAGCCACACAGGTTGGGTGAGTGATAAGGGTTATCGGTTGAAGAAACAAAATGTTAGGGAAGGCATGGTTTGGGCTTGTTAGTCAACATGCAAAAGGGGCCTTATTGTTTGCACCTATTGTTTTGTTTGGGCCTATTATTTTCTGTTCTTAGTGATTTATGACTTATTAGTTATTTTTCTCAGCTTTTCCTATTATTTTTACGTATATAAATGTATATAAATATAATTATATATTTTAGAAAGGATTTTAGACTGTGTCCATCTTTTTACCATCCTTGATTTAAGATCTTTTACCCACCTTTGATCCTCAAATTTTGACAGTGCTGAATTTAGCTTTGTTTTTAGTATAATTATAATATCTTGGTTAAAAGAAGAAATTCATTAAGCAGGAAAGAATACAAGTAATGATTCTCCTTATAAACTACGGGAGATATTCAACTATTAAGAAAAAGAAAAAAGCATTAACAGAGCAAAGCTGCTCAGTCCCTCTACATCTTTGTTGAAGAACTGCTTTAAAAATAGAAGATAGTTACCTAATCTTATCCCGTATATTGTATAATTAGTGGTGTGGGGATGTTCAGTATCAATTTTTGTAATCAGTGTGTGTACAAGCTAATTCTCATTGATGTGTATTATCTGATATGCCCACCACAATCAGCAGCTATCAATAAAATGTTTTTAGTCATCCATGTATTATACTCTAAGTTGGTCTTCCAGATACTACCATAGACTGTATGTTGCCATAAATAAGTTACCTCTTCAGTTTTGCTAGACAACAAAAGGTAGGACACACTCATCATTTGGTTCGTGGGCTTTTCCACTAATATGATTGACCTTCTCTTAGATCATTTCTCTTTATGTGTGACTTTTGCTTGGACACTTGAATTGCCAACATATGTTCACAACAGATAAATAACTATAAACTCAATATCATTTCTTTTCTAACTCTTGATGTGGTTATGCTGTTGCTTTCATAATTGATATTTCCTTGTGTCCATTCACTAATCTGGTTGTTGTTTTGACTGTGATTATGCTGTCATTTGATGGATGCCTCAATGTTTTCAGCAAGAGATTGATTTGTTAAAGGTACTTCTAATCCTCAATATTGCATTTGGGATTACATTATCAATTGAATTTTTATTTTGCTCAATAGATGTCATGGTGTTATTTGCTCCATTTCTTTGTAGTGTATATTGTTCGTGTAAGCTTTAGACAATGATATTAATGACATGATACGGCTGTTCTTGCATTAAAATGTACACTTAAACTAATATGATTTGAATTGGACCAAACGTGGTCTCCTTGCCTGACATGGGAAAATTAGCTATCAATTGATGTTATATAAGATTTCCTTACTTATATGTGCCCCATACTATGCATGTTCTCCCAAAAAGTGGGTAGGAAAACCATAGACAGTGGTGAAGTTGAATTTTTGCAAATGTATAGAGTGTAGTGACCATGATGGCTGTGATAGCAGGCAGAGGAGACTGCTAGAGATTAAACATGACCTTTATGTGCGGGTTGTAGTGTGCAGTTGGAGGTGCCATAACAAGGTGGCATGGCGGGATTCATTCTATTATGCTATCTTTCTATGTTTGGTGATGCTGTAATCATGAACAGTTTATTGCCTTCAGTAATATTAATGATGTGTGTTTCTGAAATGATTATTATTTTGCAGAATCTGAACCACAAAAACATTGTAAAGTATCTTGGATCTTCTAAGACAAAAAGTCACCTGCACATAGTTCTTGAGTAAGTGGGTTCTACTCTTCACAACATTAGATGATTTAATCATAGCATCATTTGAAGGGTATTTAGTGGAGTTAATAGATTTTGCTTCATGTTCTTTTGCTGTGTCATAGGTATGTAGAGAATGGCTCACTGGCAAATATTATCAAGCCAAATAAATTTGGACCTTTTCCAGAATCATTGGTTGCAGTATATATAGCCCAGGTTAGTAGTTGTAGGACTATTCATTGAGGATTTTTCCGGGATATGATTTTTTTTGTATACTAATATATTATATTATGAGATAGGTGCTGGAAGGTTTGGTTTATCTTCATGAACAAGGTGTTATCCATCGGGATATTAAGGGTGCAAACATACTGACAACTAAGGAGGCAAGCTTTCTAATTTTTTGTTCTTGTTATACACTAGGGCTTTGTGTTTTGGCAATTATTCTAGTTGTGTACGTGCAGAATGATTTAATCTCTATGTTATTCAAGCAATCTGTACGCAGAAGAATTTTCTTATCATATAATCTTTCCTTTTATTTGTACCTAAATTAATTATAGCTGTTGTATTGGTGTTAGTAATCTAAAATCGGTGTTTAGCCATGTTGATCACTGAAGTGTTGTTTTTAAGAGTCTAACTGTATTATGCATCATTATTTCTATGCTTCATGATATACTACATTCATTTTTGCTTTATTTTTTAAGTGTTGTCTCTTTTGTGCTCTGCGGAATGTTGTGTGTTGATATTCTGTTTATCCTTTGTAGTTATAAAGATGCTTAACTATTTTGCTTTAGTTGCTGCTTGTTCAGTTAGCTGAACTGCTGTACCAAGCAATTCAGCATTTTTGAGTGAATCGATTTTGAATTTAGCATATACTCTTTCTAAAATAAGGAAGCGGAAATTAGAAAACAAGGGAGTCTGTTTCTTGCATATTCGTTTTTGAGCATTATTATGCTATTAGTTATTTTGCATTTAATTCATTACCCTTCATATTATATGCAATTTTAATTAAAAGAGAAAAACTCATGATGAAAAGAGGAAAAGCATGAGGAATACAGAAGATATGTCATCCTTGTTAACGTAAAATACAAAAGGCAACACAAAAATGAGTAAATATTGATGGAAAAAAGGCTGGACTGCTCTCCTACGCTGACTCTCTGCTGCAGTTCTCATTTTGTCTCTGTTTTTCAATCCCTCTGTTTTGTCTTTGTTAAGGATTCAATTGTATCTATTTACCTTTTTGAGATTTGTTCTCTAAAGTGACGAGCTATAGCCTTTGACTGAATAGTTTGTGATTGAGACTGGGTCGACATTGATTGAATAATTAGTGACTGAGATTGAACTAACTACATATTTTGTTGTATATGTGCATGTGTGGATCACCATCTCAATTTTTTCCATTCAATGGCTACAAATTCTCTTTTTCCCTTCTAAAGTGAAGGATTCACTTTACATGGGCCAAAATCCAAGCTTTTGGACTTCCATCTCCAATAAAATTTCTTCTAATTTTGTATTACAGTATCGCCATGGGTTTTCTTTAATGTCAAACTCTTGATCATCATATTTTTTATATGTCTAGTTTTTTTGTTTATATTAGATTGTTTTTCTTCTTTTAAACCTTGGAAAATTTCTTGATTTCTTAACTAATTACATTTTAATTTCTGCTTTCAGGGTCTTGTGAAACTAGCTGATTTTGGTGTTGCTACAAAACTAACAGAGGCTGATGTTAACACTCATTCAGTTGTTGGAACACCTTACTGGATGGCCCCAGAGGTATTAATTGTTTAATGTTCTTCTGCTAAATCATTTTTCTTAGAACTTTTAGTTAGGCCTTGTCCAAATTGTTTTCTAACACTAGAATGATATAAGGTGGGTGGGTTCCTTTCTGGTTTTTTTAAGCCAATTTGTTGCGTTTTTTGGCCACTTTGGTCTGCTCTTTACTTTGTGCGATCACTTCTCCCAGATTTACCATCCTTTTGTCAGTCTATTAATGTATTTTATTTTAATAAGAAAAGTAGTTTATTTGTTGAGCTGAGCTCCTTGCTTTCATTTTAGAGAACCTAATTAAGTTGATCGTGAATTAAAATGATTTCTAATATGTTGTATTATTGGGCTTGATTAGGGTGCTCATTGATAATTTGGTTTTAACTCGTCAGGTTATAGAAATGGCTGGGGTTTGTGCAGCTTCTGACATTTGGAGTGTTGGCTGTACAGTTATTGAGCTTCTTACATGTGTACCTCCTTATTATGATTTGCAGCCTATGCCTGCTCTTTTCCGTATTGTCCAGGTTTGCTATTGTGCTAACATTTACTGTTTTTTCAATATATGAAAGTTCCTTAGACTTGAGTTTTGGTTGATTGTAATAAGATGTTTAATTTCCTTATTATTAGCCTTTAACAAAATAATTTACTTGATCCAAAATTGTATGATCAAGATAAGATTAGTTCATCATTTTGATAAGATTAGTTTTAATGTCTAGATAAGATTAGTTTATCTTTTAGATAATATCCGAACTCTGTGTGTGTGTGTAGGTATACATGCTGTAAATCATTTGGATTGTAATACAGATTTAACGGTTTCTTATAACATTTTGCTAAATAGTGGCATTTGCACTTGATTGTATAACAAATAAGTTCATCATTGGTGCATTTTATATTTTCTTTTGTCATTGATATGCTTAACTAGAAAAGTATGATTTCATTTATAACCCTTGAGGTTTATCTCAGGATGAGCACCCGCCAATTCCGGATAGCCTTTCACCTGATATTACTGATTTTCTGCTTCAATGCTTTAAGAAGGTAAATTCCATCTTAACTGTTGGTTTGAATATATTTTGTATGCATATGTTGTTTTAACTTAGATTCCCTCTATCCTTCTCCTGGTTTTGTCTGCATCCACCTCGTAACATGAATGAATTGCTTTCTGTTTTATGACTCTTTTAATGTATTGGTTTCTGATGGATATCCTTCATCGGCTAGAGATATTAATTTGACTATATCTCTACATTGTAGGTCAAGCAATACGGATACTTTATTAATCCGATTTGTAATTGTATCGGATGAAACTAGTGTCTAAAACTTGTTTTCTATGCCATTTTGTTGCACATTTCAGGATTCTAGACAAAGGCCTGATGCTAAAACTCTGCTGTCTCACCCCTGGATTCAAAACTGTAGACGTGTTCTGCAGTCTTCTCTTCGTCATAGTGGAACACTGAGGTAGATTGCATAAGATATTATTTCCTTCATCTTCCAGGACTCTGATGAGGAAATCTGTGTATCATCCTTTTAAGCAATTATTATTATTGTTGTTGGTGACGGTGTGTGATTATAGAAGTCATAATAAGGGAACAAACCTATGCTTTTCCATTTCTCTGTTACTTTATTGTTGGATAATGACAATTACCATTGACCTCCTTGTTTGTCTGGTGTTTTTGTGGCCAATTCTTGAGCTAGTTGTTGGAATTGAGTTATGCATAGGTTTCATAAGGTGTATATTGGTCATATTCTCGGCCAAAGTAGAACATCTTAACATCCTCACCATAGTTGTAATAGTGGTCATGGTTGAGGCCATTTTGGTTGCGGGTACTGCAGTGCGAATTATATTTGCACCATAAGTAAAAAGAAAAAGAATTTCTCAATTATTCCAATTATTACTACATCTTTTGCACGCTGCCACCTAATGCACCACCCTGAGATGTTTCCGGGGTCTCCCAACATCTTAGACACTTATTCGACCATTTATGGTTAGAAGTTAGTATAGAAGATTGGCATTTTATTTTTTTTATTTTTTAATGAGTGAAAGAGAATACAGCTAAAGTTCAGCTGTGACTATGTTGCGAAGCGTTCTGGTAATTTGTGTGATTGAGATTCTCATTGCAATTACGGGTTGTTGTGGTTGTGGACACTAAAACATCAATATTGCGGCAGTGGACTGCAATTTAAGACCATATTCCTCACCCTTTATTCAAAACATTCAGGATTGTCCACTCAACAAGTTTGTCTCTTTTAAGGGACAGTTAATTGCCATTTGATATTTCAATTTGATAATTCTGAGACATTAATCCCTTGTGAGACGTATTTAACCATTAGTAGCACGATTTCAAATTGATAATTGTATACAGACATTCATTTACTTTTAACACTTGCGAGGCAAAGTTGACTACCATTAGGCATTTCAATATTCTCATGACCCTGTTAACCACTTGTGGGACATATGTAACCGAAGGTGCGACCAGCACAGATTGATAAATGGATATTCACAGACATTCATTTACTCTTAACCACTTGCTCGGCAAAGCTGACTACCATTAGGCGTTTCAATATTCTCATGACCCTGTTACCAATTGTGGGACATATTTAACCGAAGGCCAGCAAAGATTGATAATTGGATAATCACATTTATTTATTCTTAACCATTTGAGACAAAGTTCACCACTGATAAATATTTGAATAACCTCGTGACCCTATTTATCATTGGTGAGACGTTTAACCATTAGTGCTTGAACTACAGATTGATAATTATATACAATCATACAAAGTTAACCATATTTATGCTGGGTGGAGAACTCCAGCGCTGTGTATCCTTATTGCATATTAATCACTCCCTTTTTTCCTGCATTGCTAATCCTTATTGCATAGCTGCTGATAAATTCTCAGTTATTTTTCTAACTCAAGTATTAAACATTGGATTTGTATTATATATGCAGTGTTTGCTTCTAATTTCTGGAGGTACATTTGAGGATTAATTTTCTCTACGTAAAGAATTGGATGTTTATTGATTCTATAATATATTTACTTTTTTTCGTCTGAATTGTCGTAAAGTATCATTTACTTTTAGCTCTATAACTGTTAGGTTTTTTTATTTGAACCAATTGTGCTACCGCTTGCAGAAATATAGAGGAAGATGATTCTGCGGATGCAGAAGGTTCTGGTGGTTATCATAAGAGTGCTTACGAAGGCTCTTCCGTGGAGAAAGAGGTTAGTGTTGATGGGAAGCTGTGAGAGTATACTGTTCTATCTTTTGTACCAATGTTAATACTTTTTTATGTCATAGGACTGCGCAAAAGAGCTTTCATCTGCGGCTGCTCATGGCAGCAAATCTCATGAAGACAATGCTTCAGTTCCTAGTTTTCCCAATGAAATAACAGAGAAAGCAGATCATGTTCCATCAGATCAGGTTCTTACCTTAGCCATTCGTGAGAAGTCATTTCTACAAACTGGTTCTAGCAAACTCTCTCCTAATAGAGAAGTTGGTAATTCCGAGCCTACTGGCAATCACGAAATTTCAAATGCTAAAGACCTTCATGAAGTTATGATGAATGGAGAGGTTGGATCACCACAATCAAGAGTAATGGCTACTAAGGCTGGAGGAAAAGACAGTTCTGTAAACAATGGTAACAAATCATTTGCTTTTGGGCCAAGAGATCAAGATAATGGTTCCCTCAAGGTATTTCATGTCCTTGTTAGTTGAGCCTTACTTACTATTGGTTATTTATTTATTTTAGATTCCATGTATTGTATTGCCTTTTCTTTTTTAATAAACACACATACATATATTTTTTATTTTGAAAGCCAAGCATGGTCCCGTTGACTGAGGTTAGTTATGCAAATCAGAGGACAGGCTTGGGCATTTTGAAAAACTAAATATTTGATAAATCCAAGTAGAGTTTGGTCCATCTTAAATGTTTGTCCTGAAGTGTTTTTAAGTCTTTATCTTCCCATTCTAATCAGACTATCCAGTTTTTTGTCTATTTGTCATGCACTTGCTTTTCATTGTACTTTATACCCTCTTTAATATATTTCACCACAGTAGAAAAACAATTTATAATCCATATCTATAAGAGGGTGGAACACTATAGACTTTCATTTCTGTTTTGTTACATTTGAAAATTTGGGTTTGGGATTATCTTTGAGCAGGGTGGCATATAAATTATAAAATCATTAAATGTTTCTGAACAGTGTAAGAGTTCAGTCCATGAGATGAAATCAAGTCAGCTAAGGTTTCTTAAAGGTTTCCTGTGTTTGTTTTAATTGTTGATGCTGTAATTCATAACGAGAATATGTTAAAAATGAAATCTTATACAATTGTTTAATTGCTCTCCAAAGGCAATGAAGATGCCAACCACTGTGGAAGGAAATGAGCTGAGTAGATTTAGTGACCCACCAGGAGATGCCTACTTAGATGATTTATTCCATCCATTGGATAAACAACCTGGGGAGGTTGCAGCAGAGGCGTCCACATCTACATCCGGTTCTCATATGGTTAAAGGTAACACATCTACAGTTGATGGTGGGAAAAATGACCTGGCTAAAGAGTTGAGGGCCACAATTGCTCGAAAGCAATGGGAGAAGGAAAGTGAAATTGGACAGGCAAACAATGGGGGCAATCTTTTGCATCGAGTGATGATAGGTGTTCTAAAAGATGATGTGATTGATATAGATGGTTTGGTAAGTTACTCGGTCTTGATATTGAAGCTTTGTCTGTTAAAGTCCTGTGTTATTCTTTTGATTCTAGTGTCTCTCTCTTAACAGGTCTTTGATGAAAAACTTCCTGGAGAGAACCTTTTTCCCTTGCAGGTACCAAGGTTTCTTCTATCCTCTGAATAACTAATTTTTCCCTTACATATAGTGGTTTGTTCTATTCATTTTTTGGCATTTCATATATTGTTTTTCTTGGTTACATGTTATGGAATGTTTCATGGTAGAATGTTGTTTGACTTTAGCATGACTTTGTATATTGGAAGGTAGAAAACACTCTTCCTTCAATATTGGCTCATGTTTGTAAACATCATATATTTTAGTTTTGTTATGGAAGTACTTTCCTGGATATATACTCATTTTGCCCTCTTCATTTCATATTAATTTCTGATGTCTGTACACCATGAATATGGTTTTGTACTGGGCCATCTTGTGCAACATAGTTCTTCATATCTTTGGGTTTATCATCTATAAATAGAGATTCCATGAATGGAAAAAGGAAAGGAAGTGAATAGATTGGGGAGAGGGAGGGAAAATGCAATTTCCAAGTTGTACTAATTCTTTGGATGTCCAACAACGTGTGCTGTTGATGTCAATAATTTCATACTTTACACTATTTAATTTTTCTAAAGTAATTGTTTTTGAGCCTTTCCCATTATGGCTTCATAATGTTCTTCTCTCCACTGTTGGAATTTGCCTTGTGCATGTTCCGCTTTCTAGTGGACTATACCTAATTATGTAAAGTAACTCAAGTTAATTTTCTTTTGCAAGTCAGAATTGCATTTTGGCTTCTTCTTTGAACTCCCAAATCCAAACAATTGAACTTCATAATTTATGTTGCTGTGCTGCTTTAATAATGATCTTAAAAAGAAGGAAAATGAGTTTTAGTGCATTACATGACGATTTCAAATTGTTCTGACTTCTTATAGCCACCATTTTCTTTTCTGTGTAACTTTTGTTGGATTCTATGGTTACATTCTATCTATTCGTTACCCTTGATTTTAGCCTCAGATGTTTAACCAATGTCCTTTGCATGTGAAAGCTGCTTCTCCCTGCAGAAAATTTTGAACTCTGTTTACCACTGGTTTGTATATTACACTTGCATTTGTGATGCGTTTACCACAACGCTGCAGGCTGTTGAGTTCAGCAAACTAGTTGGTTCGTTAAAACCAGAGGAACCAGAAGATGTGATTGTGTCTGCATGTCAGAAACTTATTGGTATTTTCAACCAACGCCCAGAGCAGAAGATTGTTTTTGTTACCCAGCATGGTTTACTTCCTCTAACAGATTTGCTAGAAGTTCCTAAAACACGTGTATGTGTTGTCCTTCTTGATAATTTAATTTTTTTCATTATTGATAGGCATACTGACAATTTAGTAACATGGAAGAAGACGTCTTAATTTAAATATAATTGTTATTTCAGGTTATATGTTCTGTGCTTCAGCTTATAAATCAAATAGTTAAAGACAACACTGATTTTCTAGAAAATGCATGTCTTGTTGGACTGGTAAGTACTATGTATGTTTCATACTCCTCCAATTTCCCTTTCTCCATCCTTGATTAATTTGGTTGAATTCTATATTAAAATTTTTCTAATTGATGTTGGGGAGCCTCATTCTGTTAATTTGGATTGGGAAGTATTATTATTATTATTATTTTAAATAATGAAGTAATATGCTGAAATAATAGTTTAGTGGATTGGAAATCAATCAATCAATTATGGGGAATCAATTTTGTTGTTTTACCTTAGGATTAAAGGATTATCTAATACATGAGACACACCTAAAACATCACTATGAATAATATGGATACATTTATCAATATGATGCACATGAGAGGGAAAAGGGTGAATTTTAGTTGACATGTTTGCAAGGAGAACAACTGAAAGAGTTAGAAGAAATATTTCTATTGCTCAATATTCCATTTTTAATTACGACACAGTAGAGTTTGAACGGGCAACCTTTTTATGCCATTCTGCAAATAGATTCAGAAAACCTCTGCAAGAGAAGAAAAAACCAGGAGAAGCAACATGGAGTGGAAACAATCTACCCACTTTAGGTCCCTTCATGATCATGTTCCCTAGCACTTGATCCTGCACAAAACCAGCTCATGAGAAATTAACATTATAGAGTAGAGTTTTACTCTGTAAGCTGGCTGTATGTCATTAATGTACACAACCACAATCAGTGTGAAGAAAATCAGTCTAGCAGTGCTGAACCTGTTATAATTATAGAAATGAAAGATCAAATCCTATACACTTGAAAGTATCTAGATTATATATGTATTCCTATATCATATCTTTATTATTAAATCTCCTCTATTAATTTTATTGATTTCGTTTTCTGAATATAAATAAAGCATGTGTTGTCTAAAAAACAGTTTCAGCTCAATATCTCTCTTTTTCTTATAGTTTAAAAGAACTAAAAAAACAGAGATCAAACATGCGCTAGATCATAACTTAGAGAGCTCTACAATAGCTTGAATAATTTTAGTTGCTTTGAATTTAATTGATTTGATTGAGCAATTGTCTGTGATGTATAATACATATATAGATGCAAGTTACAAAGGAACTATGAAAGAAACCAAAAGTCTAAGTTATGATACTGATTTTCTGCAATATAGGAATCTCCTAACTGAGAAAAGTAGGAAATAAAGCAAGAGTCAACAATATCAATACACAACCATCTCTATGGTATAAAAATCTCCTGGGAGTACTGGGAAATGAAGCATGAATCAACAATATCAATATGTAAACAACAATAATCAACAGTTGGGGTTTCGGAATATTAAAATTTGGCCAATAAATATAACTACTTGAGTACTAAAACTTAACCCCTTAATTGTGTTGCTGAGCGTTATCAAATATCTTGGTTTGACTATATTTAGTGAAAAATTTCATTGCAGATTCCTGCAGTCACAAGCTTTGCAGTACCGGATCGTCCCAGAGAGATTCGTTTGGAAGCAGCTTATTTTTTACAGCAGCTTTGTCAGTCAAGGTATGGAATGCATTTTATTTGTTATTGTTATTATTTTTACCTGGATTTTGTATTTTGAAAATAAAGCGTAGAATTGATTGTTATTACTTAATGCAGTTCTTTGACATTACAAATGTTTATCGCTTGCCGAGGAATACCAGTTTTAGTGGGATTTCTTGAGGCCGATTATGCCAAGTACAGGTTAGTTTTTATGTGAGTCTTGCTTATATGGGCGTGCTTGCAATTTACACTAGATTATAGTTTGCAAAGCAATGCCAATATTTGGTCAATATAAAGATTGCAGCAGAAGTGGTCTAGATTTGACTGATTAGGGAAAGATGTTATTAGATGTGGGAGTGATCTTGAAAGGCCACATAAATGTCTTTCCTTAGTATGGGTGTTATGTGCATGAGTTCCTTGATTAGAATCTCCCATGGTTTAATATAAACTTCTGCTACTTTCTCTATATGGAGTATACTGTTTGACCTTTAGCCAAGATCGGTTAAATGAGATGTGGGACCTACATAAATTTGTTATTTTCAATAAATTTCATCCAATAGTAGAGTGTGTTTCTAACATATCTCTTTGTTTTACAGAAAGTCATTTTTCCCCCTTTTCAATGTTCCATTGTTCCTAGGATAGGATATTCTTATCAACTGAACTGCTAGAGGCAGCTTTGCGGCTTTCACTTCCTGCATGAGATTACTTTGCATTTTTGTCTCACATTTTATCTGACAGCCTGATGGCATCTAGAGACAGTATCCATTTGTCCCTGGACCCAGAGCTTGGATTTTATTGAGAGCTGACTTTTCACGTTATGTTAAAGCCCTTTTGACAAAGCGTTCAGTACATTGATCTTCACTGGCTCCATTTTACTTAAATATTTCAGAACATTATAAACATGTGATTTCGCCCTGCTTTTCAGGCACGAGGGCTTGTGTGTGAGGTCTTTCATAGGGCTTTATATTATGCTTGCATCTCTGATTGATTACCTATTGTTAAGATGACCCAACCCAATTGGTTAGGACTATGGCCACACTACTCCTTATATGACAGACAATTCTCTGCCCTTAATTTATTTGGATTTGGGAGTGGAGTGAGGTCTAAAATAAATTCTGATAATATGTGTTGTAATTCCTTCTCATGGATAAATTCTAATAATGTACATATGCTTTTACCTTTTATTCTCAAAATTTGTATAATAAAAGCTGACTATAAAACTTTGCTTCAGGGAGATGGTTCATCTGGCTATTGATGGCATGTGGCAGGTATTTAAGCTTCAGCAGTCAACTCCTAGAAATGATTTTTGCCGGATAGCTGCTAAGAATGGAATACTTCTCAGGCTTATAAATACTCTTTATAGCTTAAATGAGTCAACTCGACTAGCTTCTAGCTCTGCTGGGGGTGGATTTTCGGTTGATGGTTTGGCTCAACGTCCTCGGTCTGGTATCTTGGATCCTACACACCCTTATATTAATCAGAATGAGGCATTGCTATCTTCAGTAGACCAGCAAGATCCCCCTAAAGTTAGACGTGGAGGAGCTGATCATCACGTAGAACCGTCACATCCTTCATCTTCCAATCCTCGAAGATCAGATGCTAACTACTCCGTGGATGATGCTGTGTCACAGGATAAGAATTCAACTCAAACACCCAGAGAATCTTCCGCAGGTGCATTGAAAGAGCGAGAGAATATGGATCGTTGGAAAACTGATCCTTCTCGAGCGGATGTTGAATCCAGACAACGAATTTCTACTAACAGGACATCAACTGATAGGCCACCAAAATCAACAGAACCATCATCAAATGGGTTATCGGTGACAGGAGCCACACACCAAGAACAAGTTAGGCCACTTCTTAGCTTGTTGGACAAAGAGCCACCATCCGGACGCTTTTCTGGACAGCTAGAGTATGTACGTCAGTTTTCAGGATTAGAAAGACATGAAAGTGTACTCCCTCTGTTACATGCCTCTGAAAAAAAAACGAATGGTGAACTAGACTTCTTGATGGCGGAATTTGCAGGTAATAAGGCTCTATCTACTTTTTTTTTTATGAAGATGTTTTAAGACAAATAACAAATTTAAAAGAAATATAAACTTGCACTAAAATTTACTTTAAACTTCTCATCCTTTTTTTGTACAAATTATGCTTTATTTCAAAATTACTAAATTAGAAGATCCTTCAAACCTTGCTAGGAATATTCATTCTAAATAGTTACATTTGCAAAAATTGGTTATTAAGCAAAGATGTATTGGTTTCTAAATTATTGCTTTAGTTAAAGTGTTCAACAAGCTTAACCACCTTATTGCTTCTGTTTCTGTAATTGATTGAACTGGACTAAATTGTAAGCTTAACCACAGTAAGTTATTGTCAACTACGAAAGTTCACTTTATACAATTATTGCTATTTAAAGAAGTCGTTCTTTTTAATTTGTAAAATGCATATTGAGTTCTAGTTTTGCCCTATATATATAGAAATATGTATATATAAATATACACACACATACCCACAAATATATGTGTGTGCGTGTGTCCGAACTAGAGGTATTGGGCCTGACAAGTAAAGGCCCAAATCACGAATCTGAGAAAGCAAAAAAATCCAACATTTAACCTTGGCAAAAATTTTATTCAGTCTATCTATTCTAATGACAACGTGTTTATAGCCAACGTTGATTCAAAGCTTTTGCTGGTTATAAAATCTCTATTTTGTTTTATCAATTTTGTTAGGTTAACTTGTATCTTTATTTGGTTTGGTTGTCATTTGTGTTTCTTTATGAATGGCACAGTATTTGTGGTTGTGCAGATGTTTCTCAACGTGGAAGGGAAAACGGAAATCTTGACTCCAGTGCTAGAGTTTCTCATAAAGTCACACCCAAGAAATTGGGTACTTTGAGTTCCAGTGAAGGAGCTCCTTCCACATCTGGGATCGCTTCACAGACAGCATCAGGTGTCCTGTCTGGTTCAGGTGTTCTTAATGCTAGACCAGGTAGTGCTACATCGTCTGGGCTACTTTCCCACATGGTTTCATCACTGAATGCAGAAGTTGCCAGAGAATATCTGGAGAAAGTGGCAGATCTTCTGCTTGAGTTTGCACAAGCAGACACAACAGTGAAATCTTATATGTGTAGCCAAAGCTTGCTCAGTCGTCTTTTCCAGATGTTTAATAGGGTGGAGCCTCCTATTTTGTTGAAGGTGACAAAAGATTTTATTTTTTTTAGTTTAGCTTATATCCTACTGCTTTAGTCTCTGACCATCCATGTGTTGAAATTCTAGATACTGAAGTGTATTAATCATCTGTCAACTGATCCGAATTGCTTAGAAAATCTTCAGCGTGCTGAAGCAATAAAATACTTGATACCAAATCTTGAACTCAAAGAAGGGTCTCTTGTATCAGAGATACATCACGAGGTGTGTCATGCTTACCTTACTGTTATCCAAATTGAGTTATAAAGCATACTTATGCTTGTCATAATTTTTTGTACAATGCTTTCAAGTTTTATTTGCATTAAGCTCAAATAAATTTTAGCATTGGTTATGTAGTAACTGCAATTTTCTTACTTAGAAAAACTATTGGGTGCAGCGAGTACTCTGATTCTTGCACATTATGTAGCTACTTGGTGTTAGCTATCTAAAATGGGCTTGATCTCATCTTTCTTTTTTCTCTTTCTACAGGTCTTGAATGCGCTATTCAATTTATGCAAGATAAATAAGAGAAGACAAGAACAAGCAGCTGAAAATGGAATCATTCCCCATTTGATGCAATTCATCACATCCAATTCTCCCTTGAAACAGTATGCTTTGCCTCTTCTATGTGACATGGCTCATGCATCTCGCAATTCAAGGGAGCAGTTAAGGGCTCATGGTGGTTTGGATGTCTATTTGAACCTTCTCGAGGATGAGCTTTGGTCTGTGACAGCATTAGACTCTATTGCTGTTTGCTTAGCCCATGACAACGATAATAGGAAGGTTGAACAAGCATTGCTGAAAAAGGATGCAGTTCAGAAGCTTGTGAAGTTCTTCCAGTCTTGTCCAGAGCGGCATTTTGTTCACATATTGGAGCCATTCCTGAAAATTATCACGTATGGGACTCTAATTCTTTTCTCTTCATTTGGTTGTGTCCTTCAATTCTTTAACTATTAGATAGATTAGTCGTACACAGATAGGTGATTAACAAAGTTTTAGCGCACCAAAGTCCCTTTTCCTCTTTTAAAGTTGAATAGGTTTAGATTAACAGGTATTTCACCTGTCTTAGATGCATGACACAGGAAGAGTTAGGAGTAGGGACAGGGTTATGTATAGAGCTTGATGCATTAGAACCTAGGTTAATTATATTTAGTAGAATGTAATTATATGTATAATGGGCAATGGAATGTTGCTAGCCTCTTATCTTGCATTGTAAATGATAAAATAAAAGCACTATTTGTTTAACGTGCATGTCACAGACATTATACAAGGTCGGTTGAATGGATGGGCTGAATTCATCTAGCTTGCTTTACAGGTTTTACGATGCATCATGTTTCAAGAGGCTAGAGAGTCTTGAATAATTTGGATACTGGGTCATCTTAGAAAGTGAAAATGAACTAATGCAATTTTACGTAGTTCCAAGGGCTAAATCCTATAGGGTCGCCTCTCTAACTGGATAACAAGCAATGAAAACTTTAACATTGGATAGTTTGGTGTTTTGATGATCCCTGCTTACTGCAACTTCATTATTTATCATTGCTGTCACTGCTACCCTATAGGTTTATTTGTCTAATAGTGCTTATTTATTGAATGTACGTTTTAGAGTTCAATTATCTAATAATATTCCTGACACATTGATCGCTAGTCAAGTCATAACATTGTTTGATCCATATGGCGAACCTCTGGGATATAATCCCTCCCCTACATCAATAGCACAGTTGAACTCTACAACAACAAAAAAACGTCTACAATGAATGATATAAGACTTTTTTTTGTTGTTGTAGAATTCAACTCTCATTGAGGTTGGAGGCGTTAGTTTTTTCTTGTCTGTATAAAATTATTTTTTAAAGGAAGAGATCAAAAGTGAAGATATCCTCCTAGGAAAGAGAAAATCAGAAAACCAGATACACTATTTTTTATGTGATGTTTGATGCTGCTGCAGTAGGTGGAATATCATTTTGTACTTTCATATTCAAATATTCTGTCTCATTGGTACTGGAATTTTATTTAATAAGTGTGATCATATAACTGCAGAAAATCATCGAGGATTAATACCACATTGGCTGTTAATGGGTTAACGCCGTTGCTCATTGCAAGGCTAGATCATCAGGATGCTATAGCTCGTCTTAATTTGCTCAGGCTAATAAAGGTACGGGTTGATATATGATATTTTTTGTTAATACATGCCAAAATCTTTGGTGGGTAATACCACGCCCGTTTAACCAGGTTGTGCGTTGCCTGGTTAAGAGATGTCAAAATTTATATTCATCAAAACTAGAAATAAGAAAACTAAGATGAACAAACTGGCGTAGAGGATTTTACTTGTGGAACTTGAAATGCTCACATAAGTGTGGCATGACATACTTAAAATGTGTTCAATTGCATTCTTATTTTATCTAGAACTTCAGACAGTATATTGATACAATAAAATCTACTGGAGCTTTATTTGACAAATTGTTCTATCATCGACACATGCATTTAAGGATAATCGTGTGTCAATAAACATTTATTCAAATGTGAGAAAATGTCTTCCTCTCTTTGAATTCTTGATTCTTTTATCATATAAAATTAAGAGGTGATAATTTTCCTTTATAAATGTTGGGTAACAAAGGAAAACACTTATCATTTGCTCCTGGAAGATTTGTATATAGAATAGTTGATCATTCTCTGACTTGTGAATAGTGTTAGATTTTATGGTAGTTATTCATTGTACATGTTATAGTTTGTAAGAATTATTATTTATTGTATGTGTTGATTATCTCTAGTAATTGATGTGCCTATTACAAATGCTAAATGCGTGGGCTGAATAGACACATAGAAATGGAACTTGGTCTTTTCGTTTGTATGTTGATATGGATGGATAGGTATAAGTTTTTAATGGATGCCACGTACAAGTTGGTGTTTAAACGATGTATTTGCCCAGTACAGCAATAATACTTACGTAACTTACTAAAAATGTTCTTGCAGGCCGTTTATGAGCATCACCCTCAGCCCAAGAAGTTGATTGTGGAGAATGATCTACCTGAAAAGCTTCAAAACTTAATAGGGGAACGGAGAGATGGACAAGTGTTGGTAAAACAGATGGCTACCTCATTACTTAAAGCACTACACATAAATACCGTTTTGTAAAATTTAGATTTAAATGGTTATTTTCTTTTATGTATATTTATCGGTGTACATAACTTTCCCTTTTATTTGGTTTGCTTATTTTCATTCCCTGTTTGGTTGAGTGAAAAGGAAAATAGCATAGGCTGGTAGTATGTCGTTTTCATTTTTGGATAATATTAGTGGGTGGCTGATTTTGTCGGCTTCAGTGGCCAAAATGTATCTTTTTTTTGTCAAATACAGTATATATAGCTGTTATATGGATGCAAGGTGAGAAATTCTCAAGGTACTGTTCGAACTAGCCTTTGATAAACGATATCTGTATCTAATGACGTGCAATAGCGAACTGGGGTTGCAGCATATTTGAAATCACGCTTTTATGGTGCACTGTTTTTCGACATTCGTAAACGGCAACGACTTAAAGTGGCTCTTTGGTGCTGAGAGTCTATGATATAGGGTTCTTGGTTTAATCCAATAGCTGATTATGAGGCATGATAGACCTCATTTTACACTTGTTCACCTGAGCATTTGTTCTTTAACATGGTTATGAATTCAACATCATGTGTTCTAGTGTTTATGATATAATATTCAAACTTTTATTCAGTATTTAAAGAATGATGCAAATTGTATGCTTGTTAATTTGCCTTTAAAGAAAATGCTTTAGAAATCGATATCAAATTGTTCGAAATTTATTTTCATCTATACGGGTTACTTTCAAGATTGTAATGACTTCGTACAAGTAAAGAATAATAAATTTATGAAAACTGCTTCACGAATTTCAAAGTTTGATATTGTAACTAATAAATTTAGTCTGTATTAGTAAAATTTGAAATTTTCAGAGGTAGGTAACCTCAATTTGGGTGTATTATAAGCACATTCAATGTAAAAGAAATAGATAGCTTTGGGGCTAGTGAGCTGAACATACTTCCCATTTCACAGGTAACATCAACTACTCTAAAATTATCACTGGTAGCACCGATGGCCTTTACCAAATAGTGGAACCTCTATTCAGATGCAGTAGATATTATTCCTATTTATTTCATTACATCTGGAATATAAAACGATCCCGAAGGGTAAACCGAACAATTTCAATAAAATTTCTGTTAAACTTAAATCTGTTACTCGATATAGCATCAAAGCTACATGACCCTTTTTCATTTAAATTCTTCTTAACTTAGAACTAAAATTTACAGAGAAATTACTCGTGAAAGGATCCAAATCCATATGCATTGGTGCATGGCATGTTGTTTTCAATACATACGAGCGAACAGCGCATGATATTTAATTATTAAACACTTGTAAGAAAGAATATATATATTTATAGAATTGGGGAAATTACCCCTGTTAAGCATAAGATTGCACATTCCCAAGACAAAATTGAGGCTACCTACACTTCATTACAACATATTACTGAATTAGTCAAGTCAGCCCAAAATGGAGAGCTTGAAACACAACCTCCTAAACAGAACCAATTCGTACGGATAATTTGGCAAGTGATGGGAATGCAGAGGCCGTTTGAAAAGTATAACGTGAATCTATCTAATGCTTTGCTCAGAGATGAAAGTATCAAAATCCAAATGGCGATTTTGTCCTGTTACCACCTTCTCCATACATTTCGTTCCACTTCCTCAACTCTGTCATGCTTGTTGCATCATGCGCAACTGATGGACCCACCTACACATTTTAACCACACATTTCATATCTTAAAACTAATTGCGCCTCAAAGACCGACAAAAAATAGCTTCAAACAAGCAACATTGCATAGCAACACACTTCTAACATTGTCAGTTAAACTAATATATAATCTAAAAAACTAAGGCTCATGAATTACGTACTGGACCCACAAATATTTGTAATTTTTAATAAATTTAGCTCACAGTAAATACAAATAAAACTATTCTACAAATACACATTGAAAGCGCTTGAACTTCACGTAAAAATATAACAATTGAAAATGAAAAGGTAGAATAGTATATACCTTGGATTTTGACTGAACAAAGTCATCCAAATTAAGAGGCCTTAATATTGAAGTTGTACCATTACTGGCTCCCTGTGCAAACCAAATGGGATATCGAGTAAGCAGGTAAGCAAATCCAGTTAAACAACAGACAAGGAATTGGTAAAAACATTGCATCTAACAATTGAAACTTTTTCATAATGATGTCAGCTGGAAAAAAGAGAATCCATATATCAAATCAATTTGAAACCATTTGAAAATTATTTTTTTCTTGTAATTATCAAAGTACATGTATTAGAAGCATTGAATTACAGATCTGCAACCAATAGATAACATCAACAAAGATAATAACATTACGATAGAAAATATTTGTACTCGGGAAGGCAGACATGTGAAAGTTACCAGTATCATCCGTTGACAACTACACTTGTAACTTATTAAACATTAGACCAATATTAGAGTCATTGCCTTATCCAACAAGAACAAAGGGGATGAACCAACTTTACTGATCCAGAACTTTTCTAGCCTATTTTTTACCCCGATACCAAACTTCTTAGGCACATGAAATTGCCTGGTGAGATGCAGCTAAAATTACAGCAGACATTATCAACAGCTTCATAAATAAATTGTGGGAATATATAACAGCATTGAATAAAATATTGTCCTGGAGATTTTAGTTTGCAAAGCATACATATCTATTGAACAAAGTTGCAATATAGGAAAATTTTGATATTAGATATTTCTCCTTTTCCATTAGTAAATAATATTTTCCAAAAATACAAAAGTGTAAAGTACAAACATCACGGTGCAACAAATGTGCATTTTATACTCGTGCAATTTTTACAAAGGATAGTGCACAAATCACCACAATTGCTATGAAAAATCTGAGCTAGTTTCAAATTTGTGATCTCCATACCTTATTTTCTTCCTCTAAGAGTTCTTGAACGGGTCTATATGCTGCAGCAATACAGAGGTTCTGCAAATGTAAGCATGAAGCAGCATCAGAGATAAGTGACTTAAATGCTTAGATAGAAGATATTGCAGCGTATGTAAGTGTGATAATTATAATGTTAGGCCCGACTATGCTAGACTGCAAGAGGAATTTGAGAGATGGCAAATAAGGTAGCACTACCTTATTTTCCTTTTGATCCCTCACTCCTTAATGTGGTACAATATAGTGGCGCCTAACATGTAGTTTATACTCAGTTGCACTTAACAATATTTACCTTCAAATCACTGCCCGAGTATCCATCAGTCATGTTAGCAAGTTTGTCTAACTGAAATTCAGAATCCAAATTTTCTTGTGCTAGAAAGATGCTTAAAATCTTCTTTCGATTTTCAGCATCTGGTAAATCAACATATATCCTGGAAAATATAATGCCAACACAAATCTTAGTTATAAAAAAAGTCAATTTTCCCACATTTATCAAACCACTTACGTATTGTAAATCTTGACTATGAATTTAATTAAAGCTCTACACTATATATATTATGCATTTATGGAAGTATAAACATTTAACAAAATTAGTGGCATCATCATGAGTTTGGCCCGGATAGTTGACTTGACTCTTCTTGATACCATTTGAGTCAAATGAAAACTAAAACTAAATGAAAATCAGACACAACATGGGACAATCATAATTTAAAATAGTGACAATCGTTATGACCCTTCAGCCGATAAATCTAGCTTTCAAAGAGAAATCTTATAGTTTACCTTCTTGGTAACCGACGAATAACAGCATCATCAAGGTCAAATGGCCGGTTTGTTGCGCCAAGAATAAGGATTCGTTGGTTTTCTTTTGACCTCAATCCATCCCAGGCTGCCATGAATTCATTCCTCATTCTTCTAGTGGCTTCATGCTCAAAAGCACCACCTCTAGCACCAAGCAAACTGTCAACCTATACAATACAGATTCAAGTCAGAAACCAAGTGTCCAACCCGTGATAAAGATATATTTGAGGGTGCATTAAAAACGTATATTTTATTTAGACAATATGTTTTTACTTTTGAGGGCACACTCCTGGAAAGTGGAAACTAATGTTTCGCATTGAATAAAAAGGAGTAATAAGGATTTACACTTCAGCCTTTTTTGAACAAAAAACCAAAAGGACAAAAATCATAAGACTGAAATCTGAATTTCGTACTCATCTCAGAAAATATCTAGATTCTCTTATGCATTGAGTAGTCTTATAAATGTGACATTAAAAGAAGTGCAAATTTGTGTGTAATGCATTTTCTCTTTCCATTTTAACTAATCAATTTCAAGAGCACAGACATGCCAAAGAGAAGGGACACGATTAGTCCAAGAAAGTCCATTCTAAATTGTTATTGAACTTCTTAGATTAGAACCTTTTTCAGTTACATTGAAAAATTTGATAACAACCAAAAATCAAATTATATAAGAAAAAATAGATTATTTTTTTTTAATACCATGAAAGTTTTCAAAAGCAAAATAATGACAGGTTTGGCATTCAAACACTCACTTCATCAACAAATATAATAACAGGAGCAAGCTTGCTGGCAAATGAGAAAAGCGCTTTGGTTAGTTTTTCAGCATCTCCAAACCACTGTATCAGGAAAAAAACAAATATATATATAAGATATCACATGCAGAAGAAGAAGCTAATATACCTTTAAATAACTGAAACAATACATAAGAAAATAAATGGGAAAGAAACTTCAAAGGAACCTTGATTTTGGAAAGATGTTTAATTACTCATTTATTCCCTGTAGTTGTACAAACTTTACCTTTTGATCTTATACCTTAAAAATCATAAGTGTTAGTCTCTACATATACCATTTCAATCTCTTTTATTCCACATATATATAACTTTTAATCACTTGTATTTCCTACCGTCTAAACTCATAGAGACTAAGAATAAAAATAGTTTTTGTATTACAACTAAAAGGAGTGACTTTTAAGAACAGAGACTAAAACGTAAAGTTTGTTCAACTATAAGGGATTAGATGAGTTATATTGCGTTGGAAAAACTAGTGTATAGACCCATTGCTTACATAATACTGTTTACCTATCGTCCAATCCATGGTTCTTGCACTTTAGATTCCCTTGGTGCGTTTTCTTGCATGTTCTTTCTTTATGTTTCTAACCTCCTCTCTTAGTTATTAGATATTTCTTCTACACAACTCTATTTGGAAGTCTAAAACTCCCTCTAATTTTTCCTTTTGGAGAGAGATTTAGGATTGATACAAATTGTTGAGATTTTATGAGATAAAGGCCAAAGTTGTGTTAGAATATTTGATTGATATCATTGTAATTGTTTCCTTTCACTCTCTTTGGGGTTTAGGGTAGCAAGCTAGATGCATATAAAATTTTCAGACAAACCACCAATTTTTTTATGTTTTAGTTGCAAGAGACTTATCAACCGAAAGAGGAAAATGTGCAAGAACCAAAATTACCTTTGATGTAAGGGTCGAACCAGTTATGCTGATAAAATTTGCACCAGCTTCAGTTGCAAGTGCCTTCGCCAGAAGGGTCTTACCAGTGCCAGGAGGACCAAAAAGTAAAATTCCTTTACAGGGCTGTAAAAAGTTTCTTCAAATTAATTTTACACAGAAAAGTGAACAAAAGGTAATTTGGTTACAGTGGAAAATGCATAAAAAAATACAAAATCATTACCCGTAACAGATTTCCTCGAGAGAAAAGCTCTGGCCTTCTCATTGGAAGAATTACGAGTTCATTAAGTGCCTTTTTCACATCTTCAAGAGCACCTACGTCATCAAACTTTACCCCTATTTCACCAGGAGGTACTACAGATGAAATGAAATTGCTCTCAAACTCATCCTTCGCAAGGTTCTGTTACAATATCCAAATGAACAAAATCAACACAAGATAAAACATGCCCTTAATTTAAAATTGTTAAGGCGTACACGTTTGGGAAAATGTACCCTTTGTGAGGGAATGTTTATATGTTAAGTGCACTAAGCCATTAGTATAGTGTTATACAACCTAGTCCAGACCACAACATTAATCACATGCATATAGTAATATTTTAATCATCAACGAAGATCACTTAGAGTAATACTAAAAAAACCACATACCTTGAGGCTTTGAGAAGACTTCCGTGACATTGTTTCCTGGTTCATCAATCTTGAGACTGCAATTTCAAGACTTCACAAAAAGAACAAGTGAACCTTAAAATTCTACCCAATCAAATATTATAGAACAAAAGCATTTATATGAATACCTTTCACGAGGTAGGCACAATCTTTCTCCTTTAACAGAAGGAAGCAAGCATGACGACAAGTAGTGATTTTTTGCCCAGCCTACTACTTTCTCAGCTTCTGAAAACGAAAGCACATGATGCATACCATGACATGTTAACACATTATATTTCGATGATGGTAAATCTAACGATTACCAGGTGCCATTGGGACATTTGTTAAAGATTTGGAGATGGAAAGTATTAGATGAAAAATAAAGCCTTTTAAGTTCCCAATAAATTAAACACGTTTTTCTTTTGCTTAACAAGGCACCTGTTAGCAAGATCATTTGATAATGTAAGTTCTAAATTTGCATCTAGTACTTTTATTGAAAAAAAAAATCAAAAAAGCAAAAACTAATCTCAACATCAACATGGTTTGAACATGTTAAGAGTGCAACCTATATTACAGCAACAATGTTTTTCCAAGGTTTTCACTGACAGTATTGTAACGGAATTCAAGGCTTGATTCAGCTTATCCAAACTGTCCCCCCATCCCCTGACCCTCAATTTTTAGAGAAAAGAAACTCTCCATTCTTCCACTGCCATGCTTTTAAAGTAATAAATGTTACTTCCGTTTTATTTATTTTTCTAATAGCTAATGAAATGAAAGAAATAGAGAGGATCATTTCCCCATTCTTTTGGGGGATAATTTGTGCTCCAACCTTTCACCCTCTGGCTTTGTAATAAAAGAATTGTTTAAAAAATAAAAGAACACACGTTGTACACTGGAAACTATCAGGAGAATATTAGGATTAAAAGAGATAAAAATATATAATACATGATAAAAACAACAACAGAACAGAATAAACTAGCAATTTTCTATTGCCCTATTTTTTAATCATTATTAACCAACCAATTAAATGCATTACTAACTCTTAAATCAAGTAGGGCGTAAACAAGTACAGGAGTTGTCATTACTCACTTTCAGATTTGTGTTCCAAAAAGGGAAAAACATATGGATGACTCAAATCATGTCAATCAGAAAAGGGAAACACATAAGGATGAAGGCAAGATACAAATAAAATGGTTGATGAAGAAAAGATTAGAATATATAAGAGAATGAGTGGAACTTACTGAGCTTTGTCAAAACGACGCCATCAGTATTTAAATGTAAGAGGTCCATGCATGATAGCTGATGTTCTTCGAGAACCTGCAACATGAAAATGCAGTTATAAATTATTGACATTGATGGTGTAAAATGCATCACTACTTTATTTGACTCACTTATTTAATGCATGTTTGGCTATTTCAATGTGTAGTTTCCATTATTTGCAAACTCAGATAACTAATAACTTAGAATTATTACATGTTTTAATGCATGTTTATGACACTTGTGGACAAGTCGTGTGTATCTATTTATAATTTAGAATTATTACATTGAACACTGTATATAATACTATGAAGTTGTTTTTAATTATCTCCAAATCTTATGATTCAACAAAAATTATGATTCATGATTCAAAATTAGCTTTGTAAATCAATGGTTTGAATCTCTATTTGATATCCTTATATTATATGGATCATCAATGATCAATCAGAATAGGATAACAATAAATGCTTCAGAAACCAGAGAATTACCTTCCGTAGTACATTCAAATTACTACGTGAAGTCACAATTTTCTTATCTTCCTCGAGTTGTTTCTTGAATGTTGCCAGCTGATTCTCATCCTGCAAAATGTCATACAGACTTTCAGATTAAAAAATGACATTCAAAAAGAAAATAATATATTTGCAGAACAGAAAACAAATTAACTGTCAAACTACTAGAATTATATTCATTCATAATCATCAACAGAAACCTTCAGAGATCCATGTAACCAATCAACAACAGTGAAACCAAGAAAGCATTTCTGCTTTTGTCTTCATGAAGAACTATAAGATTTCCCATGTATTTTGAGATAGATATATTTACTAATTCTTAGAAGTAAAGGGAGAGGGGTGGGAGGGGGGATTCATGGCAGAAATGTCACCAATATGAACATCCAATTTTACTTAGCCAATGAAGAAAAGATGGGGAAAAATATATTAAATAATTATAAAAATATTGTGTAGTGTATAAAGCACGCACAAGCCGTTTACTTTTGCATTATGATCGGGTTCCTAACACACGTCTGACTAGTAATGAGTTAAAAAAACTTCAGAGACTAGTATGTTGACAATTAATGTTCTTGTTCAATATTTTTCCTATAGTAGTGATGGGCGGTGGATTGAGATGTTCAATTAAAACATTAAATGCTTCGTACTTTAGTGTGGCGTTTGACAAGTGTGAGAATCCTCGTAGTAGTACTTCATAATAGTGTAAACAAAACAAATACCTCTGACTTTTCATCAATCAACATGATTACCTACGTAGATGCATATGCAAAACAATTACCTTGGGTGGATGTACACTCAGAACATTAGAAAAGAGCTTGTTAATTTCGTCATCTTCTGATGTCTTGTCCCCTTTAATTCCCTCAGTCCAACGCTTCAGAGAAAGCGGCTGTAATGTTATCAATAAGAATTCAATGATTTGTCAGGACCATATAAAATAAGACATATTCAACACCACAGATTATAAATCAGACACAAGGACAGATTACAACTGCACTTAGGCTTTATAGAATTGGTCATAATGAATCTTACAAGAAAATTGAAAAAGAAAAGTATCATCTAAAATGCTAGCTGTTGAATGTAATGGGCTTAGCCCATATTTTCTGTTATTCTATTACTATCTTTACCTATAACTAAACAGTCCTATGTGTGTATTTTACACACAGGAGACTAATATATTTACTTTTTTTCCTTTATTTTAATACTAGCGCACGGAAGAATCATCATATATCTAGCTGAAATGGCTCTCTGGTCTCTCATCATATATATAATAATGTAAAAGCATAAGCATGAACCTATTGGTTTGCAATAACTTGAACGTTGTAAATAGGCAAGGTAAGAATCATGTATATATCTGCTACAGCAATAAAATGGCTAAGGGGAAGACCCCAACCTCATGTACGCTAAAACCTCAAGCACATAATACCAATAAAAGTTCCCATAAGATCTAAAATTTCGTAAATAGAATATTAACAACTACGGAAAACAAAATACTATAACACAAGGAAAGTCAAATTAGCATGAACATGAAAGCAATATTACGACACGGAAGAAGATGTTATATTATAAAAAGAAAAAATAGCATACCAATGAAATTCTTAAATTTACCATCTATATCATTAGACAATCTACTATAGAGAAGTATCTCAACAAAGATAACAATATACTATAGTTCATTGGGATCCAAAAAGAAAAGAATGGATAGTGATTTCAAAGCAGCATAATTTGAAATCAAAGAATAACAATAGAATGTTTAACAGAATGCAAAAATATGTAGAAAGATAAAGAGCATTACCAGCTTAGCAACACGTCCAAAGTTTGGAAGTATCATTGTCTGTCAAACATCACATTTAATCAAGGAAAAAGTTTAAATAAAATGTAAATAGAAGCAAACTGGAAGTAAATGTATTTTAGTCTAGAACATTGAGAACTTATTACTTCATGACAGAATAACAATTGTAGCTTACAAATTGCTCTTTCTCCTTTGATCCTGACTGAACGTTATTTTGCCCACAAATCAATACTACAGGGCCAGATAACCGGTCAAACATCTCCTCAACCTTATGAAAAAACTCATTTCGGTTTGACTTAGGAACTGATTTGTGTAACCAATGTGAACTGTCAGGAAAATAGACAATAAGGGGCTGTTTTCTACGCAAAACCTGCAAAAGCAATAATCAGGCTTATCCACTAGTAAAACAAGATTTTGTTTATCTTATTATGAAATTTCAAAAATTGAAAAATACCATATACCTCACATAAAGCCTCCACAGCAATGTAGCAATCTTGTGATTGAGCATCAAGATCCTTCTCAATGTCCTTAACTGTTTGCAAATAAAAAAACTGCGTTTTAAATAAGCTACTAATCAACCTCTGATGATAAGTATAAAAAACATAATCATCAAATCCAAGCCATATATAATTAACAAAAGATCAAGGTCACTTTGAATACGATAGCTTAGAAGATAGATATTTTTCAATATTTTGAATAACAAAACTTTACCATGAATCCAAAAAATTGGGGGCTTGATATGATCATCATTAAAGTTCTCCACTTCACCTTCGTTGACCTTGTCTTCATTAATATCCAAGATGACTGCAACTCGATCTCCATTAACCTCATATACCTCTCCTCTCTGACCATTAGTTAAAGGCCTGCAATATACCCACATAGGTTAAAATTGGAAAAACGAATGACCTGCAAGCTACAAGCATCTTTGAAAATCTCACTAGCATCTATATGTTTTGTATATCAAATTATCAATACAAAATATTTCAAACAATAATATTAAAGGAAAACCAAACCATGACTTTAAGCACATCACGTATAGCAGAAAAATCAATTGTAAACATCCCAATTATTGACAGAACAAATCAATATCAGAAACAAAAGTCCATCCCTGAAAAGGACAATACAAAATACATTCAGAAAATAGGATAAATTATATATTTTACACCTCAGTATCCAGATTTTTCCATTTGATCCCTCAGCAAATTTATCATGATTCTTACTACAGCAAACTATTACACTTACGCTCATGGGAGGAGTAGACAGGAAGTTCGCTATGATAGATGAAAATTACAAAGAGTAATCGTGCAAAACTCAAACCCTATCCCAGTACACCCAATAAGTAGAATTACAACACTTTACAATCTACAAACAACCTAAATACTGACTACCGTCAGTAGGATCCCTTGTAGGGTCACATCGCATTTTTTCAAGATCAAGTGGCATCCCGATCAAAGCTCAAACTAAATGAAAGCCATCTTGTATTATGTGTAAAAGTCTATATTGCATATCTAGAAAAACGGGTATCACGAAAATACCAAAAGGTTAGAGGCTTTTAACAGTTTGACTCTATATATAGGGATGACTTACCAACCCACCTGCCATGTATAATAGTATAAGCATTAGTTGGACCATCAGATGTTGGTATCTTCCCAAGTATAATCCTGTGATAAAATTATATATGCCAGTGTCAGGTGAGAGCTAGCTCAAAGTCCAATGGGGATGATACAATGGTTTCACTGAGGCAACTCTGTCACCAGAACATGGGCTTCACATTCACTTCGACACTATGTCTAAGACATTTGTCAAAATTACAGGGCCAAAACTACATATTACACAAACTCCTAATGTTCATAAGTATAAAATTATATAACTCGCTCACACCCACTAACTGAGCACTTGCAAGTAGCATCAAACACAGTGGAAAGTCTTAGAACTTATTACCATAAAAAAGTGGAATACTATTTAAAAGAAAAAAAATACGCACAAAAATAGAAACTCTCACCAAATATTGGCATATATAATTCAGTAATTTCACCACAAGATAAATGGACAAGAACAAAGACATCCACTGAGAAAAACTGCATATACTTCTCTAATATGATATAGACCAATATCAATCAGTTAACGGCTCGAAAATCAGATTATCATTTTAAGAACTTCTATTTTCAGTTCTCTGGAAAACTTCAGTGCATCATGAGTTAAAGATATAGAAATCAGTATATGAAATTCTACTGAAGCTTTTTCCCCTTTCACATTATATACTCTTCAGGTTTTAGACTTCCAATCGCACAGGGTGGATACAGTGTCACCACTTCCTCTACAATTACCAACAGTACCACTATTCTAACCACATGTTACCAGAAACCACAAGCATGAAAATCACAAACAAATGATAATCATTTCAACATCTTCTACAAAATAACTGTCATTATTTGTGCAATATTTAACATCTTATTAATGAATCAAGATCCTTTCTTGTGTTTTTATGCAACAAAAGAATCACATTCATTTCTCAGCTTCAGTCTCAAATAAAGTCCAGATAGATCAGCAGTAACCCTTGAAAGCGTCATCTATGAGACTGGTAGTATATCAACTATGCAGTTCTATTGTGTGCAAGTGTCTACATTAACAAGGTCACATATTTTATGGAGCGAGTTGTGCAAACGAGGAAAATCTTCCAAAATGATGTATCAGAATCAGTCGTGTTGGCAGTCACGGTAACAAGTGTAAGCAACTTCATGTACTCAGCTAAAAAAATATTAGGCATGCTTTATTCAAAAAATTAAATGAATGTTTCAGCTATAAAAAAACTTCAATTCTGGGGAAAATGATGGACTACACAAGCGAAAAAAAGAGGGAAATCATTTTATTACCTATCCTCGTCTGTAACTTGAACAGATGGCCCAATGTACCTCACACGGTCACCTAGGAAAAATGTAACGAAGCAGTAATGTAGATATTTACGTTAATGCATAGTACAAGTTGAAAATTGGAAGCAAATAAAATAGCTTAGAAGGGTAAGTCATTAATAGTTTGCTAGATCTTAAATTCAATCAATATCACAAGAGAGCAAACATATAAATTATATTCCACTACAACAAACTAGGTTGCAACATACAACAAAGGTTTTTTCCATTTGTGACATCATAAAGGAAAAAGGCAAGGAACGGTTCACAGTGTACAAACTCTAAACTTCATAATAATGGATAACAAGTAAATATATAATCATAGATAGGATGCGGAAATTAACATCTTAGTTTTGCTTACAAAATGCATGTACAAAATCACATTTATCACGTTCATGTGCATGATTGAAGTTCCAGCTCGCTGAGCATGTTACCTTTCCTTAGCTGGCATCCAGATTTATCAGAAGACTTGGCATCATTAGAATTAGACTTGGAGGACTCGGAACTCTCAGATTCTCCAGCCACAATCTGTCAAAAATTTGGGGTAGGGGTGAGACATAAGACTATCAGTGGTAACTGAATGAATTCAAACTTCAAATTTATGTATAATCCTATATTAAGATAACTACTAAAAACTATCTTAAGTACAATGCAACAAAAGCACAAGTAAACTTTGCCTTCCTTTTCAAACTAGTAATATAAAATTAGAAATCTCTATTTCATTATTTGTTATGCACAATGCTACAATGATTTCCTATTATTTATCAGTATAAATAATTAAACATAAATAATCTTTGCTAGTAATAAAATAACACAACTAGAATCATTGCCTAGCTGCAGTGAAACTAAACACTGGGTGAACTTATAATGAACAAAAAGATGCTCTTTAACACTAGAATCAGAATACCACTTTTTGAATATCCATCATCTTAATTTACTTTCTGTGCAGTAATTAATAGCCTTCCCCTTTACCAGATATTTTATTTTACCATAAGCCAAGATATCAACAAAAACACCCTATTGATAGTAAACAGTGCTGTATACACACCTTTTCAAATTCTTCGACATTGTAAGGGACAAGTTTCCGAAGAACGGCTGCTTTAACCTTCTTAAGGTGTGCTTCCGCTGACGCTACTGCATCTTCATTGTCACTTGCATCTGACTTTGCCTCTGTACTGCTAGCCCACTCTTCTTCATTGCTGGCTTCATTATCATCCTCATTCTCTGATTCCAGAGAACCCTCCTCCCCAGACTCTGCATTATCATCATCAGACTCGTAGTCCGATGATAAATCATCGTCAAAATCCTGCATAACAATTCAAATAATGTAAATATTTTCTTTATAGTGCCCCTTCTATTATAATGTCTAAATTCTTTCAGAACTTACATAAGGAGCAAGGATGCTGTTATCAAGCACTAAAAGAGGAACTTGTAAATCTTGTGCCAGAGCTCTAACCAATCTCTCACGATACAGCTCAGTGCCTGAAGTTAAAAGGACAACATCAACATTTGGCCACAAGGCAAAAACTATAATAAACTTCCAAGCATAAATGCTAGTGAAATGGCATCCAAAATAAACATCACAAATTAAACAGAATAACAAAAAAAAAAAATAATAAATGACAGACCAGGAATGCTCTGAAGCAATATTCTCCCACTTGAAGACGACAGCCGAGTACCAAAAGTTGAAGCAAACTTATTATGTCTCAAATGGGAAGCAGCACATTCCACCAGAAGATTTTTGGTATTCTCACTGCAGATGGAAAAATACAATTTAATTCAACAATAAAAGTCAAATAAGAGAAGATGCCTGATTGAAGAAAGAACAAATAGGAACAATAGTAATTACTGAATATGATAAGGAAACGTGTCCCAGGAAATGTTTATTTTCTCCCAGGGAATAATTCTTCTCACGAACTCATTTTTAAACTTATCCCGTCTTGTCAAAAATGGTGATTCTCTCCTTTTATTTTCTATAGTTAGCCTCTCATTATTAAGCCATTCCTCTTGTTCCTGTTCTCCAAGTCGAGCATGTGCATTGCAGTACTCAACATCTTTCCCAAACTTATCTTGTCGAGTCTGTCCCTTATCAAAGTTGGTTCCATCATTAACATGTACTTGTTTATCCTCACTTGCATTTCTTCCATCACTTTCAGAACTATAGGCACGTAACTGAGTACTGTTATGACATAAACTAGGGCTTCTGTCCCGAGCAGCAAAACTAATTCTAGATGAAGTGTATTCACATGAATATGAACCTAAAAGATGTTCTCTGATGATCCTGCCATGGGAAGCACATTCTTCCACAGTAGTCTTAGGCGACAAAGATTGAAAGTATTGATGATCAGAGAATCTTGGCCTAAAGATGTATTTTGATGGCTGCAACATCAAAGCCCATACTCGATCTTTGCTGCATTGTATTCTCCTCAAGTACATTGAAATTACTGTCTTTCTTCAACTATTACTTGCTGCAGAAGAATTCCCATCCATTAGATAATTCCTCAATTGTAACCAAAGGTTCGTTATGCAATTGATGTAATGATCAAACTGTAATTAAAAGTCTGGGTAAGAGATTCATGCGCATTACATAGCATTGAATAGATTTATGCAAGACAAAAAAAGGTGAACATTAGAGCACAACGAATGGAACCAAAAGCAATGAATATTCAGTTGATTATAATGTCTTAATTCATCCTGAAATGGCACAATTGAATAACCTTTTCAGTCACATACAAGAAGTTCATTGAAAAGTTATGTTCTGGTCAAAGACCTGACTTACATGCAAGTAAAGGTACAGCTGAGAGCATAAGTAAAACAAGAAACAAGAAAATACTAAACCAAATTTACAGTTGGACCACTTAAAATTCTACAGGTTTCCACATAAGACTAATTAGAGAGAGATTTTTTCCCATTGCTTGAATTATTTAAGTTCCATATAAGAAATTATATATTCTGCTCTTAAGGCCAACACACTATCTCTTCAAACTTAGAACCGTCAAATTTTATGACAACAAACAAGATAAAACCAAACTCGTAGACCTTGTTAGAAATTTAGATAAATTTCTCCATAAACACTTCTAAGCAAAGAAAATAAGAAGGAATGATGAATTAAGATAATACGAATTGAGTTTCTCCGATAACCTAAAATCAACTTATGCATTTCCACTTCTAGAGAAGTTAAATTGATTTTAGTTCATTTGTGTATGGAGAAGTTCAATTCATTTTCATTCTTATTCTTTTTTCCTTTGGTAAGTGCTTATAAAGGAGTTCATCCAAACAATGTCTTAGTAATCTGCCTCTTATCAAATAAGGAATGCTTTGAATTGCAAGAAAAAGAGAGTATATACACTTGGTATATGCACATATGTAACACGCACATAGGTATTACTGTACATACATATGTATGTATGTATGTCTTTATATATATATGCTGACTTAAAAAAAAGCATAAAATCTCAAATTTGAATACCAAAGATAAATTACAATCCTTAATAGTATATCCTTATGTTAGATTAAATAGAATTTATTTTCATATTCTCTTGTCTTCCCTCTCATACAATGTATCTGGTCTAGCTAAAGTATATATTGTATCTAGTCTAGACACACTCTCTAAATTACAAAATCCTTTTGTACTTACTATTCTCAAGTTGGTATTAGAGCGGGTTGATCCCATTCTACCTGTATCAGCTAAAGCCATCAAATGTGTCTTCCTAGGCTATTCTCGACTTCAAAAAGGATATCATTGTTACCCTCCTGAGACCAAGAAATACTATATGTTTACCGGTGTCACCTTTTTTGAACCAACTCCCTTCTTTCCTCCTTCTACATGGGATTCTAATTATCTCTAGCATGTCCTTCACGTGCCCTGAGTTGAGTTTTTCGTTCCTTCTGCTCCCAATGCCTAGAATACCATAAAATCCTCCTAACCATCGTCACCACCTTTTGTTACCTATCAATGCATGAACCAAATGGCTAATCCAGTACCCCAAGGTGAATCCTCTTCAGCAGATCCTTCTCAATTATAACCTAAAACCACGACTTCTCTAGTGGCTAAAATGACTATTGTCTGACTTTTCCTTGACATGGCGGCCATTCGTCATTGGTCCTTTCATAATTAGATATTAAAAATGTTTTTTCTGCATGGGGACCTAGAAGTGGAAGTCTATACGGAGCAATCTCCTAGGTTTGTGAGATTCAACCAATCAAGATGCATTGTGATAACCAAGCAGCTCTCCACATTGCTTCCAATCCAATATTCCATGAGAGGACTAAACACATTCGAGAAAAGTTGTTGTCCAAGGAAATTTACACTATATATTTGTCAGATCAAATGATCAACTGGCAAATGTACTAACAAAATCCTTGAGTGGACCTCGGATTGTATATATTCGTTCAAAGCTTGGTATATAGAATTTGTATGCTCTAGTTTAAGGGGAGTGTTAGATTAAATAGTCTTAGAATTTATTTTTCAGATTCTCTTCTCTTCCCTCTCATATATTGTATCTGGTTTATCTAAAGTAGTTATAAATATGAGATCCTAAGAGAGGAAATGACACTCTCTAAATTACAAATTCCTTCGTATTATTCTCAAGTCCTTAGTTGAACTGATTAATTCTAAATAGACTAACTCCCTCACACAAAAGGACTTCAATTAAAAAACATCATAGTAGTAAACTTTGATTGTTGTTTAATGTGAAACAATTTTATTTAAAATAATAAGACAAAAGATATCAATGAGCATCCTAAGGACATGACAACATTGTATATTTCATCATATATAAATCATGACATCAAAACACGTAATATTTGCATAACTTTGTAATCTTTCTTAACATTCATCACTTTAGTTTATCTTTCTTTTTACATTCTATTGGCAGATTTCAGTTCAGAACCTCAAGGAGTGTTGCCCTTACTTATGTCACATCCTTCTTTTTGATGATAGAAGAAGACGGCTCTCCTTCCCTTGTCAAAAGGGATGTTATGTCTTAATATTAATTTTATCTTAGTCTCATATATTTATACTCCTCCAACTTGAGGAACAGGCAAGCCATCCATATATTTCCATTATAAAAAGGGACATGTATGTCTTTTAACTAATCAAACTTTATAAAATCCTCTTATGGAATCACTAATTATGCATGAATTTATTTCAATTCTAAATTGAACCCTAAACACATTCATTCATGAATTTCAACAAACATGTAAATCAATTATTACAGAAAAATCTAAGGTTGCAAGGTTACTTATATGTGTCTCTTCTCTCCTTTTTAGTATCTTCTATTTTTTTTTCTTTATCTTACTCGCTTGTTTATTAAGTCTCCAATGACTCGTCTTTAGTGGGTTTCTCTTATTTTAATTTTTTTATCCTTTTGTATCTAATTTATTTCATAATACTATATCTTTTTGGACCAAATTTATCTCATATTTTAATCTTTTCATTTATCTGATATTAAAATATAATCTCCTTATCTCTTGGGACTTAAATTATCTCATCTTCCAATACTCTAATTTATCTCATATTCAAATCTTTATCTCTTAAAGATCTAATTTGTCACATACGTTAAGTTCTTTATCTCTTGGAATCTAATTTCTCTTATATTTCTATCTCTCAATCTCTAGGAACTAACTGTTTATATCACCAATTAAAGTTTCCACAGTAATAAATTTACTTTTACTTTTTGTTTGTTTATTTTAGCAAGATCTCACACATACATACTAAGAAGCACATTTATGCACATTAAACACTAACAACTTCAAATCAAAATAAGCCATAAGCAACAGCATCATCGAGTAAAAACCCAGCCACTTTGCATCTAAAGAATGTTTCCAAGGAACCAGAAACACCGCCAGCATCCCCTCGTTTTCAGATAACAAAGAAGGGTACCAATAGGGACAGAGGAAGGAACCTCGTACAAAATATCTCTAGCAGTTCCTTCAGTCATGCAGAGTTCATTTTAAAGGATCTGAATATAATATGAAATAATTTTGCAATCACAACACCTAAAATATATAAATTAATATTTCAATCTAAAAGACAGGGCACAAGATCCAGCGAAGCTCCCCACTACACCGGCAACGAAAAACAACTCCAAATACAAAAAGAAAAAGAATAATAATATTAAATCATAGGAGATAAGAATAATTCAAAAAAAAAAAAAAAAACCAAGGAAGAATAAAA